>Ga0315298_1000584_pt1 | contig 70930 bp, 64 predicted proteins | sample WHS_1_MG_FD_203077 | JGI IMG/M metagenome (GOLD analysis project Ga0315298, IMG submission 203077) | Extremophilic microbial mat communities from Washburn Hot Springs, YNP, Wyoming, USA - WHS_1_MG | ecosystem: Environmental > Aquatic > Thermal springs > Hot (42-90C) | place: USA: Wyoming...
CATGACTTCTACTGTCAGGCCCACTGAAAACAACCTTTGAAAACTCCTTCGAAGTAAGATGGTACTTCCCCATGAGTCCTGAAAGAAGACCCTCCATCGTTCTTAGATAACCCTCCATCACCACAAACCGCTCCTCCCAGGACCGAACAAAAGGACTCCCCTCAAGCCTCCAGGAATCAAGAAACTCACTAAAAAGGGAGTAACTCCCCTCAACCTGAGCAATGACACCAGAATCTCCTACCATCAAGGCGACCGCCCCATCACCAAAAAGTTGCTCAAACTGACTCCTCCCCTCCCCCATCCTGCAATCCGATGAAACGACCACAATGTTTCGTGCAGAACCACTTTTGACCGCATCAATTGCTGAATTTAAGGCAATCGTGGCTGACCTCAAAGAATCAGTAAAGTCTGCCGTCCGCGTCTCCTTAGGAAGATCCACAGAGGCAGAAATGATAGAGGCTGCCTGCTTCTCCTTATAAGGGGATGTCGTGCTCGCAAAAAATAGACCATCCACCTCCTGAGGACTCTTCTTAAGACAATCAAGCACAGCACCCACAGCCATGGTCAAACTATCCTCATCATACCTCGCAACTGACCTCTCCCCACCCAGACTCCTAATCTTCCAAGCCCGAGCAATCTCATCTCTCCTAAGCCTATAAGGAGGAATACAGATTCCATAAGAGGTAATCCCTACCATTTGGACCTCCTTAAAAGACATTTATTCAATAACACACACACTATTTCCCTCCATGCAGTTTTTAAAAAAACCATTTTTGAAGGGCTGTGGAAAAAAGAACAGAGTTTCTTTTAAGAAGAGTTTTAAAAGTTAATGGTTTTAATTGATTCCTCGAAAGCCTCTCTCAATGTATGAAGAGTTTGAGGCCCCTTGTTTAATTGCTCTTTAATCCTCTCCACCTTAGAATAATTTAATTGCAAATCTATTAGGAGAGGATTTATTTCAGCAAGGTATATCTTTGAAGCTGAATCCCCAATTTTAATAGCCTTTGCAATGGATTCGGCTGCCAGAATTCCACTTTTTATTGCTGTGTGGATTCCTTCCCCATTAATGGGATTTTTTAAGCCAGCTGCGTCGCCAACCAGTAAAACATTTCCTTTTGCTGGCAGGAAGTCACCTGAGTTAAAATAATTATATAGCAAGGCTCGGTTAATACAACCATCCTTCCAAAGGGGTTTTTGTTCACCCAAACCATAATCAGCCAAGATCCTCCTAACCTCGCCTTTTAGTCCCCTGAGACCCCCTTCAAGGGTAAAATAGTTTCCTTTAGGATTAATCCAGAAATTAGGTCGATATTGCTGACGGGGGAAAACAATATACGAGTAATCTTTCGGAAGACTTAAACTTCCTTGGTAACACTCCCTTTGAGCAGTGGTATAACTCATTTGAAGGCCTGGAAACATTGACTTCCTGGTAACAGAATAAGGTCCATCCGCTCCAATAACAAACCTTGTTTCAATCTCCTGTTCCCCGTCTTCTTTTTTCAGAAGGACGCGACATTTTGTACCATTATCACTGATCTTCTTAACCAGGGCCCCTTCCCAGATTTCCACGCCTCTTTCCTTTGCCTTCTGGTTCATCCAGTAGTCTAAATCTTTTCTCCAGGTTATAGGAATATCAACTAATATTTTATGTTGCCCTACATCAGGTACCCATAAAATAAGCCCAGAAAGGTTAGCCACTAAAACCTCTTGAGGTATTTTCCCAAACTCTTCCTCAACCATTATTTTTGCCGCTCGACTTAGAAGCATGCCAGAGCAGACTTTATCTCGTGGAAGCTTTTTCTTTTCAAGAATTAAAGTACTAAGACCCTTTTCAGCACATTTTTTTGCGGCCGCCGATCCCCCTGGCCCAGCCCCTATTATAATCACGTCAAACATTTTCTGTTTCCCTTATTATTAACCCCAATCATTATCCCACGACTATTAAGACATCTTCAGGAGCAACCATCTCCCCCTCATGAGCCAGAATCTCCTTGACCACCCCACTCCGGGGAGAATTGATAGGCCTCCTCATCTTCATCGCCTCAATAATGGCAATCAAATCACCTGCATTGACCCGAGCCCCCACCTTGGCCTCGATCGAAAGCACTAAACCCGCCATCCCACAGAATATTGCCCCTGAAGGAACCTCCCTCTGCTTTTTTGTTGTTTTCTGAACCTCTAACCCCTCTCCAGCATGAAATGTCTGTCCCTTTCCATCCCCTTCCCAAACAGGAGAAATCTTCACATTAAAGACTTCTCCATCAACATCTACCCTAAATTCCGTTGGAAATTCCATGGCCGGACCCACAGGTTGTGGCGATTTGGGGGTTACAGGAGGAGCCACTGCCTTCTTAGGTTCAGCACGATTTAAAGGTTTCCCAGGAATAAGGATTTTAAGCAAAAGATCGTCATCAGAAAACTCCGGGCCAATCTCCCGACGAATCTCTTCAACAGATTTATCATATCCCTCGGGCTCCCAATTTACAAATTGCTTAGCCCTCGGCAAACTCATCACCCGATCCATCACATTCGGGTCGATAGGAACCACCGGCTCCCCATAATATCCCAAAACATATTTAATCACTTCATCCGGGATATGCTTATACCTCTCCCCTGAGATAACATTCTCTACTGCCTGTGCTCCCACGATCTGTGAATAAGGTGTGGCCATCGGGGGATACCCTAATTCCTTACGCACCCGAATAATCTCCTCCAGTACCTCCTCCATCCGATGTTCCATCCCCACCTCTCTGAGCTGTCGTGAGAGATTGGTCATCATTCCCCCAGGGACCTGATGCTCAAGATAAAATAGGTCGTATTCCATCGGGATACCAATTGGAAGCCCCTCTTTTTCGGCAATCTTTCTAAAATGGGCCGATACGGCTGCGAGTGCCTCCTCATCCAGATCTGAGGAATAGCCCAGGCGCCGGGCATTCCTTAATATGGTTTCCGTGGCTGGCAGGGAGGTGCCATTGGCAAGAGGTGCGACTGCGGTATGCACTGTTGTGACCCCAGCCTTAATGGCTTCGAGATAACACAGAGGAGCAAGTCCTGAATTACAGTGAGCATGGAACTCAAGGGGAATTCCGTTACAATTCTCTTGAACCGTCGACACTAATGACCGGGTGCGTTCAGGTGTTAAAACCCCTACCGGATCTTCTATATGAATCGCATCGACAACATCCTTTACCTCTGCGATCAGCCAGGCCTTTTTCGCCCAGTGCTCATCCGTATGGAAAGGGCTGGAAGTATAAACCAAGGCAGGCACAACCTCAGCTCCCTCAGCCTTGGCGATCCGTGCAAAGTAAACAAATTTCTCCATATCCGTCTGGTAATCGCAAATCCAGAAACTTTTTATTCCATTGGCAATGGAACGTTTTATCCAGAGGGTGATGATATCACGGGGAGTACTAAGATCAAAGGTGGCAAGCCCCCAAATCTGATAAGACCCACGAAGAGGAGTTTTGGTGATTAACCTGGAAAGAAGTCGGATCCTCTCCCAAGGGTCCTCATTGAGATTGCGAACTTGAACAACAAATCCATTAGCACCAACAGTCCCTATAGCTTTGTATCCAACCCGATCCATAACCTCCGCAATTGGAGTAATCATTTCTGTTCTCATCATAAAACCCCAGAGGCTTTGCCCGGCATCACGGATGGTTTGATCGACGAAATCGAGTTTCTTATCTTTTACCATTTCCCCCTTAAACGCAAAGGCCTCCATCTGAAACTAACACCTGACCAGTCATGAAGCTGGAGGCATCTGATGCCAGATACACTATTAATCCCTTTAATTCGTTTGGCTCTCCTCTACGACCCATTGGGGTAATCCTCGCAATCATCTCTTCATATTTTTTGCGTTGATCTTCCTGCCAGGCTGTCTCTCTCCACTGACTGCTGAGTCTTGTTCCACGGTGCCATCCCGGAGCGATACAGTTGGCCCGAATTCCATCTCTGGCATATTCAACTGCCGTCTCTTTGGTAAGGCTGATTACACCAGCCTTAGCTACACTATAATGAACAATAGGCATTATGTCGCCAACTTCAAAAAAGGCCCTTATCCCCAGAACGGATGCAATATTTATAATGCTTCCTTTCTTCTGCTTTACCATCACCGGAAGTACGGCCTGTGTGCAAAGGAACACCCCTCTCAAATCTACTCCCAGGACTCTATCCCAGTCCTCAATTGGCACCTCGGCTATCTTTGCTGGTTTAGCATTTATCCCAGCATTATTAACCAGAATATCAATACGGCCAAACTTTGCTACCGTCTCATCTACCATACGCTTCACATCAGTAGGATTATTCACATCGGCTCTAACTGGCAATGACTGTCTTCCAAATTTCTCCACAAGTTCTGCAGTTTCCTTTGCCCCTTTTTCATCTATATCGCATAGTGAAATGTCTGCCCCAAACTCAGCCAAAGCCTCGCAAAAGAGTCGCCCTAAACCACTACCACCCCCTGTAATAATCGCCACCTTCCCTGAAAGGTCAAATATATTTTTAGTTAACACCATCAATCCTCGCCTCTCTTCTTTTAATCTCACTTATTAAAATCAAAATTCTAAAAAAATTTTTTTAACAGGTTATCCATGGCCTGGTCTATATCGCTCTTTGGTTTTTGGACTGAAACCCCAACAACAGGGCGGGTTTGTAAAAGATAAATATTGTGGGGGAATGACTTATCTGCACTAATTGCCCATTCTACATCTTGGGGCGAATTGAAGTGGGATTCAAGAAACATACATAACCTTACTATTTCTTTTGCTTCCTCATCATTTAGCGCATAGGTATTACGTTTCTCGAATGGAACTTCCTCTTCGGTTACTCCTTCACCTTTTGGGATTATTTGGAACGCCTTCTCTCCCATACTTTTCTCTAAAAGGGTTAAGTTTGTCTTGTCTAAAACATAGGTATCTCCCACCACTCTTCCACTTACCACACTTTCACCCAAACCAAAATTCGCCTCAATTAATGCCTTACCTAAATCCCCTGTTACGGGATGGATCGTAAAACAGACTCCTGCACTTTTGGCATTTATCATTTCTAATACAGCAACACCAATGCATGGGGATTGCTCAACAGGCAATCCCTGTTGAACCATTGCCGAAATTGTTCTAAGATTAAATATGCTTGACCAAACCTTCTTTACTTTTTCTACTACCTGCTGTTTACCCTTAACGTTTAGATAGGTTTCATATTGCCCGGGGTGGCTTTTGGCTCCAGCAGACCTTACAGAGACAGCCAACTCTTTATTTCTACACTTATCACATAGTTGTTCATAATAGGATTCAATGGTATAGAGAAATTCCTTAGGAATTTCCATTCCTTCGATGATATTACGGATTTTTCCACTTATTTCCGCTTGTTTATCGATATCATTAAGCTCACCAACTTTATTAAGCACTTCCTTAATATCTTTAAATGCACCTGTTTCCTTTAAAAAGTTTTCGAAAGCTCTAATTGAAATTGCAAATCCATAGGGTACTGGCAATTTCAGCCTTGTCATTTCTCCCAGATTGGCACATTTTTTCCCCGCTAATTCATTTTCCTCTTTCCCTATTTCATCAAACCAGAAAATATCCTTGTTTATCATAATACTCACCAAATAAAAACTAATCCATTTATCCTATTTTATTTTATATCCCATCCAATTATCTAAACCAAAACCTTTTATCCTTGCCAAAATTAAAGTTTCTCTTTTGCCAATAAGGATGCAATTTTTAACTCAGTTAATCGAGGAAGTATACAGCTCCTTTGTTACCATCTACTTTTATCCTCTGTCCAGTTTTAATCTTTGAGGTACCAACAAACGTATTGATTACACAAGGTATACCAAACTGGCGAGATACTATAGCAGCATGGGAAAGGATACCTCCTCTATCGACCACAACTCCCTTTACTAAAGAGAAGGCAGTAGTCCATGTTATCGTTGTAGTGGGGCATACAAGTATCTCTCCAGGACGAATTTCACTTAACTGTGTGTCGGTCAATACCACCCTGGCAGGCCCTTCAGCGATACCAGTTGCTCCGCTTACGCCTATGATATCAGCCTTAAGTTCTGGTTTGGGTTTAGGCATTTCTCCAACAATCGTATATATAAGGATAGGGTCTCGAGATTTCATCATATACTCAAATGCCTCTTCTGGACTCAACTTTTTAGTAATCACAGGGGATATTGGCTTTGATAGTGCTTCTTTTGATCTTGCCTTTCGCTCTTGAATTAAGGATTGTAGCCTCCATTTCTCAGGCCAGTATGCAATTTTTTTGATCTCATCAATCCAAAGGTAGAAGATATCGTTAACATCGTCGATAGTTCCTGTTTCAACGAAACGCCGACCAAGCTCGAGCAAATAAATTCTTCTCACAGAATCATTCGGAAATTCACAATATAAATTATGCTCTTCACTATAGATATCTGCATGGTGGGCACTGCTTAATAGGATATCAAAGGTCTTCCTTTTATCTTCCGGAATTTGAGCTCTTATCTTTTTGATACTCCTCTCCCTTTCTGCGGCTGCTTTTTCTGTATCTAAAAGCTTTGGAATTTCTTTAAGTTTCAAATATTCTTTCACCTTTTCTATGGCATAACGAGGTTCCTCAATCCACGAAGGAGATGTAATCCACCAGCATATCAAACATTTCCAACCATATTTTTTCATGTATTCATTGAACTCTTTTAGCCACTCCCTCCCCTTTGGTTCTTTTTCCAGTTTGGGGACCACTTCTTCTGCAGGAAGTTCAAAGATTGAAGACAAATTAAGTTCTATTACCCTCCGAGAAAGATGATAGAGCTCTCTTTCTGATCGAAAACTATCGTTATCATGCCCCCTAATCATATTATTAAAATCTTCACTCTTGACATCTATTCCAAGCCCCTCACAGAATTCTCTAAATAGCATAAATAAACTCCAACTTGCATACATACCCCAAAAATGGATTTCACACATCCTGTAGCCTGCCTGTCTAAGGTCATCTATTTTTTTTGCCAGTTCTATATTACTTGCCTTCTTTAAATCGAACTCTTTAAATGGACGATAAAGTTCCACAAGTTCTTTTTTGTATTCTTCCCACATTGGGCCAAACTCTTTTATAAGGCTGTTCAATTTTTCCCTAAATCTTTTTTCCCTTTCTTCTGCCTCCGCCTCAGATTCTACAGCTTTTGGTGTAATGATCAACCTTATGTTTTTATAATTCCTCCATAAAATACCTTTACTTCTGGGTAAGGAGAGATATTCTGCAGCATGACAGAAACCATGAGTAACTTTTTCTGCAACCCACGAAGAAGATACATAGTCTGGAACAGGGGTACCGTGTAATTCATCCACAAACCATACAGGATGTAATGCCAAATCCAACTCTTCATCAAATTCATATGGACTCGCCTCGTATTTCATTTTCATTCCTCCCTTCCCCCACCTGAAGTGGGAATGACTTATAAGTTAGGAAATATCCCATTTTAGGGCATAGTTTGGTAAAGATAATAGTTTCGTCAGGCTTACCGCAAGCCTGAAACCTAACATTCAGCCCAGGAATTGGATTCCATTCCTAAAATGGACGTCCTGCCTTTTCCCACACTTTCTCCAGACCGAAGTCCTCAGCAATGACCTTATAGCAGTTATAACCTGGAAGTCCCCAAGAAGAACCACCAGGATGCTGTGATTGTCCACAAAGATAAAGATTTTTTATGTGCGCCCGATAAGAAGACCATTCAGGAATAGGTCTGAAACTTCCCATCTGGGGAGCTGTATGTCCTATTCCAGACCAATTTACCCATGTAAACCTCTCTGATAAATCAGGGCCTAAGAGAACATAAGAGTTAATAACATTATCCATTGTCATGTTTGGAGCATATCTTTGCCAGTCTTTTAAAAGTGCCTCGGGTACCTTTTTTCTTATCTCCTCCCATTCTTTCTTAGTAAAAAAACCATCTTCAGCCGTATAATCCTCAACTAAACACAAGTGTTTACCAGGAGGGGCATAACTCGGAACAAAGGCAGTGTCATGAGTGAGATGAAAGAAGAAATGAGAAGGAAGACCATAGCGATGGCATTCCCCCAGTTTTCGGAATCGGAGATAATCGGCTGAATTCGTTGGGGAAAGGTAGCACCTTTGAGTCATACAGTCAGGGTAAGTCTTCTCTGCTTTATACTTGGGTAATTCATGTAAGGCAAATGTTACCCATAAAACCCCATAATTGTCACCCCAAAGATTCTTCACTTTTTTCTTTATCTCTTCGCTCGTCAGATCCGGGTCAAGAAATCTAAATACCAACTGTTTAGGATCTGCTCCATTTACCACCAATTGCTTTGCCTCAATTCTGGTCCCATCTGCTAAAATAATTCCCTTTGCCTTTCTGTTTTCAACAATAACCTTGTCAACCTCGGAACTTACAAAAAAGTCGCCTCCCATTAGGCTCAAAGCTCTCTGTAAGGCATGGGCAATATTATGGGTTCCACCAACGGCAATAGAAATTGGCAATCCTCCTGCCATTGAACCAAGTTGGTGTAAATTAAACATCAAAGGTTGAACTATATGAGGATACGAACCTGTATGACCTTGAGCAAGCCTCATATAATATACTCGCATTGCGTCACTTTCAAAGAGATCATACGCAAATTCCCCTATTGTCATATTAAGCATACGTGGATCGACATCACCTGACTCAATTATCTCATCTTCTATAGATTTCTTACCTGGTGGTGTAGGAGGATTATAAAACCATCTCTCAACTTTCTCGCCTAAACCACGACGGAATTTTTCTACCCACTTTGAACATGTTTCTGCATCTTTTTCTGAAAATTGAGCAATGCTCTTTAAGTTCTTTTCAAAGTTGGCAGGGACATCTGTTACCTTCCCAGTTTCTAAATCAATATGCTTTGTACCATAAATAATAATAGCCCTCTCATCATCAAAGATCATTGACTGGCTTGGTTCAGGCATGACTAACTGTAATCCATGTTTTCTAAGGTCAAAATCATAAACTGCAGGACAAAGGTAGAAACGGATAAAAGTTGCACACGTATTCATCAAAAATCCTGGCGATGGTAATTCATCAGTACAAAATTCACCCCCAATCTCATATCTGCGATCAAACACCCCTACCTTCATCCCATTTCTCGCAAGGTAAAGTGCGGTGACCAAAGCATTATGCCCACCTCCAATAAATACTGCATCATAACTGATATCACCCATGTTTTTTCCCCCTTTCTTTTTTCTATTTATTATGTTCTTCTCTTTCTCCTTTTACTATTAATGATGGAGATTCACCCCCAAAGACCAAAAAATTAAGAGCGTGCCAAAGAATACTTGGATTCTTTAAAAGGTAAATAACAATACTTCTTAAATCTCCTGGTTCAACAAAAGCACGTACTGTCCAGGTTACTGGCGCAATTACTTGCATAGTCATAAGCAATCTTCTTGGCTCCTTTTCGCCATTTTCGGGGTCTTTCAATGTTTCTGGGACAATGTTAGTATACTCTAATTTAGCTACCTTACATTGGAGCAAAGTTTTTCCTAAACCAGTGGACCTTATATACATTATCAATCCTCCTTCTTTCACAAACTAAAAATCTAATTACTCCTTTCTCCTTCTCTTTTTTACTGAATTTTTATGGATTTCTTATCCCGACTATAAAAGTCCTGCCTTTTTCGCTCGCTTTACTGATTCTGGTTCTTCCCACTTCTTAGGAATACTAAGGTCTTCAATTATTTTGTTTGCAGCACAATAGCCAGGCCCGTAATTAGCCATACCGCCAGAATGACTACTGGCCCCACAAATATAAAGCTTTTTTATAGGGGTCGAATGATCAGAGCAATATTCATTTGGTCTCATAAACCCCATCTGAAGAGGATAATACGCCCCTTGCTTAATTGAACCTCTGACCATATCTGGAAACTTATTTTCAATGTCTAAAGGACTGGTGATATAGGTATCTATGATATTTTTTTTATCCATATTAGGGGCATATTTAGATAGGAACTCAATACACTGCTCGGCATGTTCCTTCCGTATCTTGTGCCAAGCCTCCGCTCCCCCCTTCTTAAGTTCATAAGGGGCGAATTCTGTGAGGAGGCCAGTATGTTTTCCAGGAGGGGCTTGTGATGGGTCGTGAACAGTTGGAAAGCAGGTATTAAAAGCAGGTCTTGCCAATTCACCTTTTCTTATTGCCTCCCAGTGATTTACCAAGTCTTTTTCACTATCATAACCAACAATACAGATCATCGCTTTATTAACATCAGGGTTATTCGAAGAGGCAGTAAAATTTGGCGCCTCATTCAATGCCAGATGGACAACAAACAAACTCCATTCCTCCCACCTATACTCCTTTAGCCGAGTTACAAATTCAGGATCAAGTTTTTTTTCACCAATAAACTTCAAAAAGGTCTGATGGGGGTCAACTGAACTAACCACTGCCTTCTCAGCCTCAATTATATCCCCATTTTCAAGTTGAACTCCCTTAGCCTCTCCGTCTGTAACAAGAATCCCCTTCACAGGAAACCCACCCCAAATCATCCCCCCATACTTATAAATTACTTTACTTAAAAGATGCGCAATATGATGAGAACCTGTGGCACATAACTTAAAATGGGTGCCACGGTTAATCATTAAAGGAACAAGATAACCTAACCCTTCAAGATCATATTCCAGTCCCCACATGCAGGCAATATATAAAAATAGGGTTCTGACCTGATCATTTTCAAATATCCCATTAACTATCTGTTGCGGCGTTTCTCCAGTTAATTCATCCACTCTTTTAGTAATAGGGTTCTTTTCCAATTTTGCTGCCTGATCTATACTTGGTAATGGATTTACATATGTGGCTGGTGCAAGGAATATGTCCATTGCTTCCTGAGTAAAGTGATAATATTCCCGATATGCTTCAGCATCCTTCTTTGAAAATCTGCCTATCGACTCACATGATTTATCTAAGTCACTGTAAAGGCAGATAGATTTTCCGTCAGAGAATAATATCGCCACCTGGACAGGTGGGTAAATAAATTTTAGGTCATAGGCTTTAAATAGCTCAAAATCTTCAAAAATGGGGGCATACTCAGTCATCATATGATATATGGCATGAGTGTTATGCAAAAACCCAGGACGCGTGACCTCTTCTGTGGCAAGCCCTCCACCGATCTCAAGCCTTTTCTCAGCAACAAACACCTTCAAGCCTGCCTTAGCGAGATAAGCAGCAGTTGTTAAACCGTTAGGTCCTCCCCCTACTACCACGACATCATATTTATAATTTGCCATAAAGACCTCCTTAATTTATTTAATAATCACTGTTACTTGATATATTTTTTTAGAAATAAGTAAAGAACCCCGCCCTGACAGGCGGGACATTAAAAAACCTTAAAACAATTTCAATTGCTTGGCGTGGTCACGATGCGGATACTTAATATACCACCTGATCAAATACCCTATTTTTCGTGCCTTTGGCACGAGGCCTTTCATCCCCGCCCTCATAGGCGGGGTATTACGCCCTATTTTTATAAATCAAATTTGAATTTTAGGCTTTGTTACCCGTAAGCCCCAATCAATTTTAACTTTAAACTAAATTCTTCAACCGACCCAAATTCTAAAATTTTGTATAGAAATTCAATTGACAGGTCAAGATAATTATTTTAATTTATATATAGATTTTTTCTATGGATGGGGTTTGATGCTAAATTTTAACCTGTTAAGAATTTTTTATATCGCTGCTAAAAAGGGAGGCTTTTCATCTGCTGCCGATGAATTGGTCATTACCCAACCGACTGTAAGTGTACAAATAAAGGCCCTTGAAAAACAATGTGGCCTCATTCTCTTTAAAAGAATCGGGAAAAAAGTGGAATTAACCCAATCGGGAAGGCTTCTGTTCAAATATTCAAAAAGACTCTTCGACCTGGCCAATGAAATAGAGGAATTATTAAATGATATTCGCAAAAGCGAGGAAGGCATTTTGAGATTAGGGGTTGGGAAGAGTTATGGTAAATATTTTATCTCTCCCCTCCTTTCCCGATTTCAAAAGAAATTTCCCAAGGTCAAAATCATTCTGAAGGAAGGAAACTCAAAGGACATCTTTAATGGTATTTTAAGGTACGAAATTGACTTTGGTCTACTCGGTATTAATATTGTTTCCAATGCAAAAAAATGTTTAGAACTGATTAAAATTCAAAAGGAGGAAGTGTTGTTAATAGTCTGGCCTCATCATCGATTGGCCAATCGTAAGAGTGTCTCGTTTTCCGACCTCAAGGATGAACCCATCATTTTAAGGGAAAAAGGTTCTGGAGTGAGGGATCTCATTATTTCAAGATTTGAGCAGGAGAAAATTAAGCCGAACATAGTGGTTGAGACAGAGAACATCAGTACATTAATTGAATTGATTAAAGAGGAAGAGGGAGTGGGTTTTCTATCAAAATTTGTTGCGGAAAAAGAAATAGAGACTGGAACCTTAAGGGCACTCAGTTTTGATGAGAATTTATATATAGATGGATACATTGCCTTTCTTAAAAATTCTTACCTCTCCCAGACAAAGAAAGCATTTTTGAAAGCCTTAGTCGAATATATCTCTCAGGGATCAGCCGCTGCTTTTCTCGATCTTAAAAAGATCTCACAGTTTGTCTGATATTTTCTTCATTGCATAAAAAACATTTATCGTTCACTCACCCTTCCCATCAGGAGACTATATTGTAATCCTTTCATTGTCACACTATTACGACACGGCCTCTGGAGGCGGAGGGGAAAAGATTTGTCAAAAAGGTATTGACATCGGAGAGAGATTATAATAATTTATTGTGAAAAATTTAACTGGTATTGGTAAGTTCTTTTAAAAATTGACGATTTTTCAATTATTTAAAATTTCATAAAGGAGGAGAACTATGGAGATTAAAGTCGTTGGTGTTTTAGGTGCAGGGACGATGGGAAATGGAATTGCACAGTTGGCTTCACAGGCAGGATACAATGTCATCATGCGAGATATTGAAGACCGTTTTGTTGAAGGGGGGTTAAAAAACATTGAAAAGTTCCTCTCCAAAAGTGTTGAAAAGGGAAAGATGACTGAAGAGCAAAAGAAAGCCATCCTTGGTCGAATAAAAGGAACTACAAGAATGGAAGACCTGATGGAGGCGGATTTTGTTATTGAAGCAGTCTTTGAAGATCTGGAGTTAAAGAAGAGCCTCTTTAAGCAACTCGACGAACTAACCCGATCTCACGCCATTCTCACTACTAATACCTCTTCCATGTCGGTCACAGAGATCTCTATGTCTACCAAAAGACCTTCGAAAGTTGCAGGAATGCATTTCTTCAATCCTGCTCCCCTCATGAGGCTGGTGGAGGTGATTCGGGGATATGAAACAAGTGATGAGACAGTCTCCATAGTGATGGAGATGGCCCGAAAGATGGGAAAAGAACCTGTTGAGGTTAAGAAGGACACCCCAGGATTTATTGTCAATCGTTTGATGATCCCTCATCTGATTGAGGCGATCAGAATGTATGAAGAAGGTATTGCGAGCATTGAGGACATCGACAAGGCAGTCAAGTTAGGGCTAAATTATCCCATGGGTCCATTTGAATTGATGGACCTGACAGGCGTGGATATTGCCCTTCATGTAACAGAATACCTTTATAAGGAATTAAATAAAGAGAGCAAGTGGTCTGCCCCTACCCTTTTAAGATCAATGATCCGGGCTGGGAAATTAGGCAGAAAGACTGGAGCGGGCTGGTATAAGTATTAAAAACGTGACCGTGTCACGTGTCCGTATTTACGAGCCACGACTCACGAACCACGATTCACGAGTCACGATTCACGATTCACGAGCCACGACCCACGAACCACGATTCACGAACCGCGGACACGGTCACGGATGACGGACACGGTCACGGATGACAGACACGGTCACGGATCACGGACACGTCATTTTAAAAACCAGGGAGGAAACCTATGAGCAAATTGAACAAGGCCTATATTCCATTTAGGGGTTACTACTCATCACCTTTCTGCCGATGGCAGGGAAGTCTGGCAAATGAAAATGCAATCGTCCTTGGGGCAACAACTGCCAATCGCTGGTTTAAGCACAGAAAAATTGACCCAACGGTCATCGACTACCTCTATTTTGGATATACTGTTGTTCAACATCATATTTTTTATGGCCATACCTGGGCAGCTGCCATGGTCGTCGAAGGCAAAAAAGATGTGCCTGCCCTCCTGGTGAGTCAGGCCTGCACCACTGCAGTAACCTGTATCTACCTTGCTGCTACAAATATTGAACTGGGTGCCTACCAGACAGGGTTTGCACTGGTTTCAGACCGCTGTTCCAATGGGCCTCATATTTGCTGGGCAAACCCCCTTGGTCCTGGCGGAGAATTGGAATCTGAAAACCCTGTGATGGACAATTTTAACAGAGATCCCTGGCCAGGCCTCAAGATGATCCAGACTGCCGAAAATGTGGCCAAGGAGATTGGCGCCACAAAAGAGGAGTGTGATGCAGTGGCCCTGAGGAGGTATCAGCAGTATCAGGATTCCCTTGCCAATGACAGGGCCTTTCAAAAAAGGTATATGTTTCCTGTTGAGGTTAAGACAGGTAAAAAAGAGACAAAACTGATTGATCAAGATGAGGGGATCATCCATACAACTGCTGAAGGTCTTGCGAAACTTGCTCCGGTCGAGCCAGGAGGGGTCCATAGTTTTGGAGCACAGACCCACCCTGCAGATGGAAATATCGGGATGATTGTCACAACAAGGGAAAAGGCAAAGGAACTCTCAGAAGATCCAAAGGTTGAGATTCAGATTCTCTCCTATGGTTTTGCAAGGGCAAAAAAGGGCTTTATGGCACAGGCCCCTGTCCCTGCTGCGGTGATGGCCCTTCGAGATGCTGGAATCGGAGTAAAAGACCTCAAGGCTGTAAAAACCCATAATCCCTTTGCTGTTAATGATATCAACCTATCAAGGAAATTGGGAATAGACCTAAACTGGATGAACAATTATGGAAGTTCCATGATCTATGGCCATCCCCAAGGCCCAACTTCAGGAAGGCTGATCGCTGAACTGATCGAAGAAGTGGTGATGCTTGGCGGAGGATATGGCCTCTGGGCTGGCTGTGCTGCGGGCGATACAGGTGCAGCGATGGTCTTTAAGATTGGGTAATCTGATCTTAAAAAAATAATTAAAAATTCAATTTGTAGGGTAAGTAGGATAATGGTTTGTGGTCATATTCAAAGGGCTTGGAACTCTCACTTACCAGTTTTTTACAGACTTTTTTAGAGCCATCTATTCCTGTTTGACAAATCCCCAATGATAAACTATTATAATTTCCATAGAGTATAAAAAATGGGAGAGGTTCGAGTAAAAGCAAAACTTATTAATGCGGTGGATGAAGCACTGGTTCGGAGGGGAAAACTTCCACTCGATCAGATGCATGTTTATGAAACAAAGGCATTGATAGATACTGGTGCAGTTCGCTCAGTTATTCCAATCCATGTAGCCCAGCAACTTGGCCTGTCAATGCGTGGAGAGAGGGTTGCTGAATATGCTGATGGTCGGAAGGAGGCTGTCTCAGTGACTGAGCCTATCATCATAGAATTGGAAGGGAGAGATACCCTCGAAGAGGCACTGGTTCTTGGCGATGAAGTTATAATTGGTCAAACAGTGCTTGAGAAGTTGGATCTCTTTGTCGATTGCATCAATCAACGCCTTCTCCCAAATCCAGCCCACCCTGATCAACCGGTATCAAAGGTTAAATAAGAAAGGAATCCTTATGAAAATTAAATTAATGTCCATTTTATTATTACTATCACTTCTCATTTTTCCTTTACAATCAAATACCCAGACCAGAGACCCTTCAAGGGTCTACAAGGTAGCCATTCTCCCATTTATGATTTTCAGTCAGGAAAACCTCGATTACCTGAGGGAGGGTATTTATGAAATCCTATCCACCCGGATCATGGTTGAGGGGAGAATTGAGGTCATCGAGCGAAACCTTGTTGAGCAAGCCCTCTATGAGGAGAGGCCCGTGCGTCTGGATGAGGCAGTTGCTCAGAAGATTGGAATGAGGGTTGGAGCGGACTATATTGTCCTCGGGAGCATTACCAAGGTTGGAAATTATATCAGCCTCGATGCCCGCCTGATTAACATCACCGAGGAGAAACCTCCTCTTTCTGTTTATACCCAGCATAAAGGAATCGATGATGTGATGCTTAAAATTGGAGACTTTGCCCAGGATATTGGCTATAAAATCCTTGGCAGGCGGGTGATGACCGGAAGGCTTGCCGAACCCCGACAACCTGGGATAACCTACCTCGGAAAAGAGACAGGTTATAAGAGAAGCCAGACCTTCAATTTCGAAATCAAAGGCCTTGACATTGGCGACGTGGATGGCGATAAGAAGAATGAACTGGTGCTTATTGATAACCACAACATCTATATATTCAAATACGATGGCGAGAAGATGAAACTGTTTCAAAAGATTGAGACAGGTTATGAGCATAACTTTTTAACCCTCGATGTGGCTGATGTCAACCGGAATGGTTTTGCTGAGATCATCGTGACCTCTGTCGTTGAAGATAATCTCCGCTCCTTCATCCTCGAATACGAGGAGGGAAAATTCAGAAAGATCACTGAAAAGTCTAACTGGTTCTTCAGGGTTCTTGAACATCCAAAAGAAGGCCTGGTTTTGATGGGTCAGAGGATGAGCCCCGAGGCAGTGATTGAAGGCCCTATTTATAAATTTGTCTGGAAGAAGAAGTCCTTTGAAAAGGGTCCAAAACTTCCCTTCCCAAAGGAGTCAACAATTTTTGGGATCACCTTTGCTAACATTCGAAACAAGGACACCATGGATGTACTGGTGATTGATGAGTTTGATCGATTAAGACTCCTCTCTCTTGACGGAAAGCAGATCTGGTTTAGCAGAGACCGTTTTGGTGGGACGAACAATTCCTATGATACTCGGAAGAAAAAGGATATTGCCTTTAGACCTGGAGCAGAACCTCCCTGGAGGGTCTATATTCCTGGCAGGATCCTTATAAGAGACCTTGATGGAGATGGCCAAAATGAGGTGATTATCAACAAAAATCACAGGGACTGGAGGATTTTTGATAAAGTACGATCCTTTGATAAGGCAGAGGTTTATAACCTGATCTGGGAAGAAAATGCCCTGATTACGAACTGGAAGACAAGGGATGTTGAAGGCTACTTCTCAGACTTTCAGGTAAAGGATGTGGATAACGATGGAGAACCAGAACTGGTCGTAAGCGTTGTCAATACCGAAAGTATGCTAAGTAGAAAGGGCACCAGTAACGTCCTCTTCTTTAAACTTTTTTAAAGACCGTGTCCGTGTCCGTGGATCGGGACCGTGGATCGTGAGCGTGTCCGTGGACCGTGACCGTGTCCGTGGATCGTGTTTCGTGATTCGCTTTTATGTTTTTGAATAAAAGGTAAAATGTCAAAACATGTTGAAGACCTGGATGTTTTCAAATTGTCTCATTCTTTGTGTCAAAAAATTTATAGTCTAACCCATAGATTCCCTCCCGAAGAACGCTTCGGCTTAACTGCTCAGATGCGAAGATCCGCATATTCCATTCCAATGAATTTGATTGAAGGAAGTTATCGTTTGAATAGGAAAGAATATCGGCAATTTGTTGGAATAGCAAGGGGATCAACGGGTGAAATTATGTACCAACTTCTTTTATCACGAGATTTAGGGTATGTCTCTAATGAAGAGTATAAATTCTTTGAGGAAGAATATGAACGTGTAGCAAAAATGTTAACAAAACTGGCTAACTCACTTAAAGAAAAATAATTTTAACGAGGGGCGAGACACGAGTGACGATTCACGAAAAAAAAGACTTGACAAGAATTTTTTATAATGGTATATGATTAAAAAATTCTAATTTGCTTGTAACATCTCTTCACAAATCAGTCCAGAGAAAGGAGGTGAAAATTTGGGGGTAAGTGATCTAAGATTTGTGATTCTATTTTTCGTCCACGAATCACCAATCCCGGATCACGAGTAAAAGGAGGTGAAGAGAGCCTGTCGTCAGAGGTAGTGTTAGTGAGATTGGGTTAGTTGGTTTTTCAAATCACGATTCACTAATCACTAAATTCAATTGAGGAGGAAAAGAGATGAAAAAGTTAATTGTTTTGTTTGTCTCAGGGCTCTTGATTCTAACATTTGGTGCTGGGGTCTTTGCCCAGGATAAGTTAGAATTCAAGGCCTCAGGCTTCATGGAAGCAACATCATTCTGGTATAGAAATATCCCAGATATCAGGCAGCCAAAAGGCGGCATTATCACTCCTCTCCCCCAACCATGGTGGCCAGAATCAACCTTTGTTCCTCCCACTGCTGCCAACATAGCCACCTGGGGTGCATGGGATAGGAATCAGGCTTACTGGGAATACCGTGCATATCTCAGATTCGATGCGGTATACGGCAAGGCACTGAGTGGGACATTCCTTTTTGAACTTGACTCAACCCGATGGGGCGACTATGCTGTAGGCGCTGACGCAAGCCAGAGAGGTCAAATGGGCTACTGGACCGCTGATAGAAATGCAATCGAAATTAAGAATGTCTACTTCGATGCATCTCTTCCTTATATCGGAATTCCGGTTCCAATGAATGTGAGGGTTGGGCTTCAGCCAATTGGTGTCCGTCCAAACATGTGTATCATTACTGACGGAATGGGAATCACTGGCGGTATCAAGATTGACCCCGTAACAATTATGCCAATCTACGCCAAAGCACTTGAAGGAAGGGATGCCTCATCAGATGATGTGGATGTCTATGGACTCCATGTCAATGCAAAGGTAGCCACATTGACCTTTGGTGTTTATGGTGTAAACTATAACATGAACACCTATCCGTTAAACGCCTTTGCAGCAGCGCCCGCCTATGGTATTTCTCCAAATTACGATGCCAACTTCTGGTGGTTTGGTTTCTATACAGATGGAAAGATTGGTCCAATCAACCTGAACTTCGACTTTGTCTATGATCGAGGAAAGGTTGAGGCCCGTAGTAACACCGCTCTTCCAGTAGGCGCTTCGGATGATGTGAAATACCGTGGCTGGGCAACAAGGCTAAAGATTGATTATCCATGGGATAAATTCAACTTTGGTGGAGTCTTTATGTATGCCTCAGGTGCTGATATGAGAAAGACAAGTGCAGGTGGATATCCTGGTCAGGTTGTTTGGGACGACCCAGGTATTGGAAACCGTTGGTCAAGAAAGGTTGGCTCCTATGTGATTCCACCTGGCTCTGAGCAGTGGGCTGCATTTCAGGAAAGCATTGTCTTCTATGCTCCCCAGATGTCAGCCTCTTCAACACCTATTGGTTACTTTGCAGGAGCGGGCGAGTACACTAACCAAGTGACCAGAGGGGCAATTGGTGGTACCTGGATGGCAAAACTCTATGGTAGTTTCAAGGCAACCCCATGGTATAAGGTTACCTTCCAGGCGCTCTACATCGGCGATACAACCAAACATGGAAACACGGTTGGTGATGCAGTGAAGTTAACTGGCCGGCTTAGAGACGATAAGACCATCGGTTGGGAACTTGACCTGATTAACGAAATCAATATTTACAAGAACCTGAAGTGGGATATCTATGGTGGTCTTCTCTTTGCAGGCGATGCTCTGGATCAGAAAATACAAAATGCAAACTTAAACGACTCACCAAAGAATCCATGGCTGATCGGCACAAAACTGAGATACGACTTCTAACCGAAGAAGTATCCTAAAGGGCGGCCCCAAAAGGGTCGCCCTTTTTTTATCTTGACTTTTGGTGATGATTGAATCATTATTTTAAAAAAGGAGAAATCCGATGCTAAAAAAGAAGGTGATTCTTCTTTTTCTATTCATCTTTATAGAGTTAATTTTTTCATTCAACCTTTCCGCCAGAGTCGGATCCGCCTCTGTCGGAACCTTTGCACAAACCCAAAATCCCCCCAACCCCCCTTTACTAAAGGGGGGAGAAGGGGAGGTTATATTGGATATCAGGGAGCGCCTTATCAGGATTGAAGAAGGACAAAAAACCCTGAAATACAGGATTGATGAATTGGACAAGAGACTCAGCGGCAGGATAGATGAATTGGATAAGAGAATCGGTGGCAGGATAGATGGAATTGAAAAACGGATGGATTACCTGGTGAACCTCATCTATGTGGTTCTTACTGGAATGTTCGCTCTGGTGGGATTTGTCCTCTGGGATAGACGGTCTGCCCTTTCCCCAGCCATAAGAAGAACTAAAGATATTGAGGAAAGAGAAGAGAAACTCGAGAGGGCTATTAAAGAATTCGCCCTGAAGAATCCTGAGATGAAGGACATTCTTAAAAGCCTTGGGTTGCTTTAAAATGAACTAAATGGAGGAGAAATGAAGGCCACCGTAAAGCATATCGTTAAGAAGGTTACCCTCGAGTTAATCTATGATGTGGTGGACGAACGAACAAAAGAGATAAAAGAGGCAATTACCTCTATCCATAAGAAGATGGAAGAGATGCGCACTGAATATACCAATGAATTTAAACAGGCAAAGGCTGAATTTATGAACGAATTAAAAGAGATGCGGCCGGAATATACCAACGAATTTAAACAGATGAGAACAGAATATAAAGAGGATTTTAAATCTCTTAATGCCCGCATCGATCAGATTCATACCCGTTTAGACCAGATCATGCACATGCTTTCTGATATTAAAAGTCGCTGAGTCAATTTAAAGGGGACAGGCTACTTTTTTGAAAGATCTTTAAAATTTTAAAAATTGGCCTGTCTTTTTTTACACAAGGTTGGAAACCTATGGATAGAAAATGGGAGGCCATGGAAGCCATTTTTAGGCCAAAGGGTGTGGCTGTAATTGGGGCATCTGATAATCCAGGGAAATTGGGATCTCATGTCATGAGGAGTTTAATCGAAGGAAGGTATCCTGGCAAAATTTACCCCGTCAACCCTGGAAAAAATGAAATCATGGGAATCAAAACCTTTCAGTCCCTTTCTCTTATTCCGAATACCATTGACCTCTCCATCATCGTTCTACCTGCTGAGCAGGTTCTCAAGACGATAAAAGAATGCCATGAAAAGGGAGTCAGAGGAGTGGTCCTGATTACCGCAGGTTTCAAAGAGATTGAGGACAGAAGAGGGGAAACCCTTCAGAAAGAGATTACTGATCTGGCAAACCGATTCGGGATCAAGATTATCGGCCCAAATACCTTTGGAGTGGTAAACCTCCATCTCCCCCTGAATGCCTCTTTTACACCAGAGTTTTCCCTTGTTGGAAAAGGGAAGATTAGTTTTGTAAGCCAGAGCGGGGGCATGTCTCATCTCATTGGGTTTCTCTCCATGAAGGATCGGGTGGGACTAAGTAAGATTGTGGGTCTGGGGAATCGGTGTAATGTTGACTTCTGGGATATGGTTGAATACCTTGAAGAAGACTCTGAGACTGAGGTCATTGCCATGTACCTCGAGGGGATTGATGAGCCGAGAAAATTGATAGAAGTGGCAAAGAGGGTTGATCATAAAAAACCAATCGTTGCCTATAAGGTTGGCCTTTCCAACTCAAGTGATAGGGCCTCTCAATTTCATACAGGTTCCCTCGCGGGAAGGTATGAGGTCTATGAAGGGGCATTGAGGCAAGGAAGGATCTTAATGGTGAGGAGTTCTGAAGAACTTCTTGATACCGCCAAGGCCCTCTCCATGTGTCCCCTTCCTAAGGGTAAAAGGGTGGCTGTGCTTTCTGGCCAGGCTGGTCCTGGAATGGCGGTCTGCGACGTCTGTGAATCAGGAGGATTAAGGATTTCCCCCTTTTCACAGAATACCCGAAAGAGGGTGGAGGAGTTGCTTCCTCCCCTTGCCATCAGGACCAATCCTGTGGATATGGGTCCTGCCTGGTATGATTCAGAGGCAATGAGAGGAATTGTTCAGACCGTCATGGAGGATAGAAATATTGATGCCATTGTGATATGTATTATGTTTGCCTCGGCCAATCGATCTGCAGTGGGAGTTTTAACAGACTTACTATGCGAACGAAAGATCCAAAAACCGATCCTATGCTGTTTCTCTGCCCCTGATGGAATCTGGGATGAAGAGATAAAACGACTTGAAGAATCCGGGATCCCCAACTACCCCACACCCGAAAGGGCTTCGAATGCCCTGGTAAACCTTGTGAGATATAAAAAATAATCAGAAGATGGGTTTCTTTAATTCCCTAAGCATCAGGATTCCGCTGGCAGTCATTGGAGGAATCCTCTATGGCCTACTCACCTATACGATTATTAACCTCCTTGACCTTCCGAATGACCTTGCCCTCTTTTCCGCATTTATCGTCTTTCTCTTTTACTTGGGTTCAAGGCTTATGATCCTTTTTTCTGGAATCGATACTCCCTATTATTCAAAGGGACGAAAAAGTTCTCCTTATGAAAACACTCTTTTTTATCAAACTGCGAAATGGGTAGGAAAATTCTATCATTACCATGATATTGCCCTTTTCGCTTGTTTAATCATAATGGCATTCATCTTTATAATTTCTCTTTGGGTAGATTGGTGAGAAAGCAACATCTAATATTTTCGATTTTCATCCTAATGGTGATCTCCTTATTGAGCGGAGCACCTGCCTTTCCATCTTCAATGGGAGTAGAGAGAACCGAAATGAAGAAATTATTACCCTTAGAGATCGAAGGCTATAAGGGAGACGGGAAAGACCAATTCTATGATCGCCAAACTGCCTTTCGCTATATGGATGGGGCTCTGGAACTCTATCTCCGCTACAACTTTAGAGGTTTAATGGTAAGGCGTTATCTTAAGACCAATCATCCCCCCATCCTGGTTGAACTCTTTGAAATGGGCTCTTCTGAGGATGCCTTTGGAATCTTCTCCTATCAAACCGATGAGGAGGAGGTTGGGATTGGACAGGACTCCGATTATGGAGGGGGGCTTCTCAGATTCTGGAAATGGAGATATTTCGTCAATCTCTTTTCTGAAAGAGAAACCCCTGAGACAAAGAGAGAGATTCTAAGGCTTGGGGAAGCCATAGCGAAAAATATTAAACAGGAGGGTAAAAAACCAAAACTTATCCAGTTTCTTCCTGAAGAAGGTCTCTCTGAAAGAAAGATCCGATACTTCCACCCTCATCAAATTTTAAATCATCACTACTTCATCGCCCACGAAAACATCCTTAATTTAGGAGAAAAGACCAATGCCGTCCTTGCCACCTACCCATATGCTGGAGAGAAAGGAAAAACCTTTCTTCTTCTAATTCAATACCCTGATCAAACCCATGCACAAAAGGCCTTTAATCGTTTTAGTAAGGCCTATATGCCTGAAGCCTCTACCTTCAAGAGAGTTAGAACGGAAAACGGGAAATGGACCTCCCTAAGGCTTAAGAAAAATTATATCGTGGTCGTTTTTGATTCACCCTCTAAGGATAAGGCAGAGGAGTTAATGGAGGCGGTCGTGAAGAAATTGCCTGAAAAATAGTTTTTTCACCCCCACCCTTACCCTCCCCCTCAAGGGATATTGGTTGGATTCCTTAATTAAATTCCCTCTTCCCTTGTAGGAGAACATCGGTAAGGGATAAACCCTCACCCTACAAATATTTATTATTGCGAGGTTGAATAAAAATGAAAAAAGATCGTATCATTACAAGAAGAGACTTCCTTCGGGGCACAGCCTATACAGCCATGGCTACAGCCCTTGGGTCATCCCTCGCGAAAGAAGCCAGGGCAGAGGGAAAGGTCAAAGTCATTCTCATCCGTGAGGAAAATGCAATCGATCCGATGGGCAATATAAACCCGAAGGTCATCCAACAGATGCTCGACCGAGGGGTCAGTGAATTAACAGGGGAGAGGAATCCTGTGGAGGCCTGGAAAAATTTGTTCAAACCCACTGACATTGTTGGCATAAAAAGCAATGTATGGGCCTATCTTCCCACTCCTGAGGAACTTGAAAATGCGATTGTAAAAAGGCTCATGGATGTGGGCATCCCAAAGAAGAATATCGGGATTGATGATCGGGGGGTGCTTGACAACCCGATTTTTAAATCCTCAACTGCTTTGATCAATGTCCGTCCCTTGAGAACCCATCACTGGTCAGGTATCGGAGGTTGCATTAAGAACTACTGTATGTTCGTCCCAGCCTACCAACTCCCCCTATATTATCACAGCGATGCCTGTTCCCCATTGGCCTCAATATGGAGCAAACCCATCATCAAAGGGAAAACCCGCCTCAATATCCTGAGCCTTCTAAGGATTCAATTCTACAGTCGGGGACCGCACCACTTTGATCGCAGGTTCGTCTCCGAATATAAAGGCCTCCTTATCGGAAAGGACCCAGTGGCCCTTGATTCCATTGGTGCCCGACTACTCCAACTCCAAAGGATTACCCACTTCGGTGAGGATCGACCTCTGGATACGCCTCCTACCCACATCTATATGGCGGATGAGAAATATAAACTTGGCATAAGCGATCTTCGCCGAATTGACCTGGTCAAACTGGGCTGGACGAAAGGGGCTTTATTATAACTGCTCTCCTTATAATTATTCCCCCTCAACATATTTAATGTGTTTGTATCAATCTTTTGCCAAAATGGAAAAAGGATGTTAAATAATACGGGTCTCTAACCTTCCCATTTCATCAAATCTTAAAAGAGTCAAAATATGAATGTGAAGAGACGAAAAAGAAAAAAATCACCCTTGAGGAAATCTTTAGAAAACCATCTTGGATACCTTCTTTTCAAAATTCTCACAGGCGGGGTGAAACTTCTTTCTCTAAAATATCTTGGCTTCTATGGTGAAAAAATTGGGCTATTGGTTTATCACCTCTTCCCAAAGAGAAGAAAAGTCGCCTTAAACAATCTCTCCCTCGCGCTGGGCAAGGAGAAGACTTCCGAGGAAATCGAATGGATCTGTCGGGAGACCTTTAAGAACATTGGGAAGGATATGATGGAGATGGGAAGATGCCTCGACTATGATGAGCCCTACTTAAAGAACTTTGTTAGACTGGAAGGAAAGGAACATCTCGATCAAGCACTGACTGAGGGGAAAGGAGTGATCGCCTTAAGTGCACACCTTGGCAATTTCCCATTGATGTGTGTCCGATTGGTGAAGGAGGGCTATCCTTTCTCGCTTGTTGCAAGGGATCCTGAAAATCCAAAACTTGCCCGATTCATCACTTCGGCCCGGGAGAGGATTGGAATGGAATCCATCCCTGATAAACCCCGAAGGGTCTGCGTCGCGCGTTGCCTTAATGCATTAAAACAAAACAGGGTCCTCTTTATTCAAATCGATCAGAATGCACCTGCCACTGAAATCTATGTTGATTTTTTCGGTTACCTTGTCCCCACCTTCAAAGGACCTGTGGTCTTATCCTTACGCACGGGTTCCCCCATCATTCCCATGTTCATCCTTAGAGAATCTGATGGCCTTCATAGGATTCACATTTACCCTCCCTATCCCTTAAAGACCACTGGAAATACGTCTCAGGATATCATAGATAATATTGCCCGTTTAACTAAAATTGTAGAAGCCATCATCCGAAAACATCCAGAGCAGTGGTGGTGGATTCATAAAAGGTTCAAACGGGCAAGGACGATGGCGATGAATCAATCCCGATAAAGACCGGTGATGAGGGCATCCATAATCAACGTCCCTGATACGAATTGGGTCGCTTTAGCGCTAAGACCTTGCTCGCCAAAATACCCCCTCTCAAGGGCTACAAAAGTGGGTAAACTCATCGATACAGGTAAGTATCCAATGTGAATCTCTTCAACTGAATAGGATGAAACAGGAAATAGAATGATTAATATAAAAATCAAACATACCCTTTTCATAAACTCTCCTTTTTTGAATTTATGGCTATCAAAACCCGCTCATTTCCATTCGAATCATACTGTCCATGATCTCGTCTTTGAAGATGTCAAGAACCCTGTTTCTCACAGCAAAAAACTCTTCACTCTCGGTCATCTCCAGCTTCCGTGGTCTTGGAAGATCGACTTCAATCACATCCATAACCCTTGCTGGCCTTTTGCTTAGGACAACCACTTTGTCAGCCAGATAAACCGCCTCATTAATATCATGAGAGATGAAGAGGATCGTGGCTTTGGTCTTGGCCCAGATATCAAGAACCTTATCATGCATATAGAGGGTGGTTTGAAAGTCGAGGGAACTGAAGGGTTCGTCCATTAATAGGACATCAGGTTCATAGAGAAGGGCACGGAGGATGCAGAGGAGTTGCTGTTGGCCTCCACTGAGTTGATAGGGGTAGGCATCCTCCTGAACCTTAAAATCGAGGCTGAAGAGGAATTCCTCAGCCCGTTTTTTTCTCTCCTTTCTTGGAACCTTGTTCAGTTCGAGGGGGACAAGGAGATTGTCGAAACAGGTCCGCCAGGGATAGAGGGATTCCCGATAATTCTGGAAGATATATCCGATTTTTGATTCATAGGAAGGCTTACCGCCAATGGTGATCCTCCCATATTCCTGATCTTCCAAGCCCGCAATGATTCTGAAGAGTGTGGTCTTACCACATCCGTTGGGCCCAACCAGGGTAACAAACTCTCCTGCCTTACAGGAAAAATTGACATTATCCAGAACGCGAAGGCTTCCTTGAAACCCCTTATCCTTGACCGATGTGCTGGAAAAGGTCTTGGTCAGTCCTTCCACTTTTAGATAATCTCTCCCGCTGGGTCGCTTCATCCTATTATTCCTGATAATAAAGTTTGCTCATATCGACGTGCTTCTGAAAGAGGCCTTCCCTCTTCATGACATCGAAGTAGGCCTGAGCGGAAGCTCTGTTAAATTTTTCAATCTTAATCCATTCTTCAAATGGGATCTTCATGGCAAAAGGCTCTGGTAAGTTTGTATATTTGGGAAGAAACCTTCTTGCTTCTGTCTCATTGGCATAGATAAAATCAACCGCTTTATAATAGATTGCCTTCATCTTTTTAGCCACTAAGGGTTTTTCCTTTAAAAATTTTGAATTGAAGGCAAATGCCCCTCCTGGGATTCCTGTTTTAAGCTTTAAACTGAGCAGAGGACTCCTGACTAAATATCGACCCACTCCTTTGGCCTCTGCCATCATTCCAAAAGGTTCGGGTGCAAAATAGGCATCAATCTGGCCTGCTGCCAATGCCTGAACAATATTACTTGGCGGAACCTCAACGAGGGTAACCTCCTTGTCAGGATCAAAAAAATTTCTTAAAACCGCCTTGGCCAGAGAAAGAGAAGTAATTCCAGGAAAAGTCCCTACCTTCTTCCCTTTCAATTCTGAGATAGTCTTAAAGGGGGAGCCCTTTGCGACCATTATGGTAAACGTATTGTCGCGGGGTTCAACTGCACCATAGATCAAGAAGAATTTAAATGTCCCTGGTAAATTCTGTTCAACTAACCAATGGCCAATGATGGCGCTTCCTGCGTTGACATCGATACGACCAGAAATTAGGGCATCGACAATGAGAGTCCCTGATTCAAAAGGGGTATTTACCACTTTAATCCCCTCCTCCTTAAAATAGCCCTTTTCCAGTGCAACAAAGGTTGGTAGACTCATGACCAGATTGAGATACCCAATCCTAACCTCCTCCTGTGCCACGGATTGATTCGGCAAAGAAATCGTTACCAAAACCATAAACATCAGAGGGACAAACCATTTCCTTTTCATATCTTCCTCCTCTCCAAAGATAGTTTGTTTTTATTCTATCTTCCTCCCCAATGGATGATCTCTTCTTCAAGTTTAATAAAACCTTTGTTCATTCCATATCCAATGAGACCTGTAATGATAATGGTGGCATACATCTGGGGGATCTGGTAGGTCATATGAGCATTGTAGATAAGGTGGCCCAGACCTTTCTCTGTCCCGATGAACATCTCAAGGATGACAACGATAATGAGTGTCAGAGAGAGGGCGGTCCTTAACCCAGCGGTGATATAGGGAAGGGCATCTGGGAGGATAACCCTTAAGAAGATATAGGTCTTAGTTGCCTTCATGGTCTCCGCTACCATCTGTCTTGTCTTTGAGGAATTTCTAACCCCATAGAGGGTATTGATGGTAATCAACAGGCTACAGGAGAAGATGACAATGGCGATCTTTGCTGCATCCCCAATCCCAAAGGCAAGCATAAAAAGTGGAAAGAGGGAGGTTGCTGGAAATCCTCTAAAAAACTCGATGACAAACTCCAATGAGTTGTAGACTCTCTCCCAATATCCAACCACCACCCCAAGGGGAATTCCGAAGAGGATAGCCATCAGATATCCACTAAACATCCGGTAGATCGTCTTTCCGATATGGGTATAGACCCCACTCGAAAGAAGGAGTGCCTTTAGTTCGAGAAAGACATTCCATGGAGAAGGAAGAAAGAAGGGATTGACCCATTTGAAGGTTGAGATCATGTACCAGATCAGGATCAAAGCCAATGGACCTATCAGTGCTTCCCTCTCAGAGATAAAGTCACCCCATTTCTGCAAGGTCGTTTCGGTCGTCCTCAATTGTCTTTTTGCAATCTTACCTGTTCTCGATTTGGGAAGCGAATCCTTGAATTCAAGTTGTCTGGGTATCTTGAAACTTGCAAGCCTCTCTTTACAGAATTTGAGAATCTCCCGGTGGGTGGCAGTCTCCCCATGTTTGAGGACAACGACCGCTCTTATCACCTGCCCTCTCCTTGAATCTGGAATCCCTACCACAGCAGCCTCCTGGACTTTTGGGTGATTGAGAAGGACGGTCTCGACCTCTGAAGGATAGACATTCATTCCACCTGTGATGACCATATCATCCGCACGACCCAGGATGTAGAGATAGCCATCTTCATCGAATCTTCCCAAATCCCCTGTATAATACCAACCATCCCGAATCTTCTTCGAAGTGGCCTTGGGGTCTTTGAAGTATCCCTTCATGATCTGAGGACCGCTGGCAATGATCTCACCATTCTCCCCCACACCCAACTCCTTTCCGTCCTGGCCGATGATCTTCAGACTGACCCTTGGGACTGCCTTTCCAGCGCTTGCCATCTTTCGAGGGGCATCTTCCCAATGGGTGAGGGTGAGGAGGGGAGAGGTCTCTGTTGCCCCATAGCCCTGGAGTGCCCGTAAATGGGGATAACGTTCATTGAAATCTATCATCAACTGTTCTGGAACAACGGTGCCCATCATGGCTGCTATCCTCAGACTTGAACAATCATATCTTTCCCAGTGCGGGACATTCAGAATCAACTGAAAAATGGGGGGGACTGCATTGAAGACCGTAATTCGATGATTCTGGATCGCATCGAGAATCTTTTTGGGGGTCATCTCATCCACAATCGACACACTCATCCCCGACTCCACCATCAGATTCATCACGATCGGTCCAGTGATATGGGATATGGGAAGAACCAGACCGAAGGTGTCTGAATCGGAAAAGGGAAGGGCATGGTGCATTGATTCAGGAAAATAGTTGAAGTGGTCATTGGTCAGGACGACCCCTTTCGACCTCCCAGTGGTGCCAGAGGTGTAGAGATAGAGGGATTCGTCCTCTTCGGACAGGGGTATCGAAATCTTTTGAGAGGACTCCTTTTTAATGATCTCTTCATAGGAGTGCCAATCTTTGATCTCTTCACCCTCGGAGCCTGTAACCACCACATGTTTCAGTGTGGGAACCGTCTTGGTGACCCGATCGATGAAAACCTTCTGTCTCATGGTTGTGATAATGGCAGAAACCTCTGCCTCCTGAAAGAGTGGCTCCATCTCTGCTGGACTTAGTCGAAAATCAAGAACAACCGCGATGGCCCCGATTTTCAAAATGGCAAAATAGGCCACACAGAACTCGGGGCAGTTTTGGAAGAGAAGAACCACCCGATCTCCCTTTTTGATGCCAAGGTTGAGGAGACGATTGGCCAACTGATTGGACATCGTGTTGAGATCAGAGAAGGTGATTCTCTCCTCTTTAAAAAGAAGGGCAATTTTGTTGGGCCTCTCTATGGCCTGTCTTTCAAGATAATCTCTGACGATCATAAAAAATGGCCACTACTTATGAAATCCATTTTGGAATGATTGATCCCATCCCCTCCATTCTACTTCCTATATTGATATTATCCAATTGCCAATAAGTCAATACCCCTGGCTTAAAAATCCACCCTCATGGTTAGAGAATAGGCCTTTTCTTCTCCTCCATTCCCTTCTTTTCATCAACCGTCCAGAGGATAGATAAACCCACGATAAAAAAGAGGAGGACCGAAAGGATTCCTGATTGAACACTCCCTGTCAAGGCAATCAGAATTCCATAGATCAGAGGTCCAAAGACAGAGGCAAATTTTCCAGACACTGCATAGAAACCAAAAAACTCTGCACTGTTGGCCTCAGGGGTAAAGATCCCCTGAAGGGAACGGGAGGCAGATTGACTGCCTCCCATCACCAATCCGGCCAGGATGCCTAAGATCCAGTATTCTGTCTTTGGCTTCCAGAAGATTCCTAATTGAAAAGCCCACAAGACAATGATGGACCACCCTACCAAAGAGATGATGATAGTCTTCTTATTTCCGATCGCATCGGCCAGATATCCAAAGATCAGAGACCCCATAAAGGCAATCCCCTGAATCATCAAAAAATAGAGGATGATCTCATCGGTCTTCATCCCTAAGACTTCAGCACCAAAGATTGAGGCCATGACAATGACCGTCTCAATCCCATCATTGTAGATGAGGTAGGCGATCAGAAACTTGGCCAATTGGCTGAAGGTCTTGATCCGACCAAAGGTGTCCAAGAGCCTGCGATAACCTGCCCGAAAAGAAATCTTTTGAGCAATGACCTTCCCTCTCTCTTTCAAAAAGAGGAAAGTGGGGATTGAAAAGATCAACCACCAAAGGGCGACAGAGAGGAAGCAGTCCTGGACAGTAAAAAACCCATTGGGGAATCCTAACCAACCAGGTTGCTTGAGCATGATGAGGTTAAGGGCAAGAAGCGCTCCACCCCCAATATAACCCAATCCCCAACCTAATCCTGAGATTCGGCCGATATTCTGTTCAGTCGAGATCTCTGGAAGGAAGGCATTGTAGTAAACATTTCCTCCTGCAAAACCAATGTTGGCAAGGATGAAAAAGATTGCCCCTTCCCAATAATCTCCTTCGTGGACAAAATAGAGAAGTCCTGTGAAGACGACTCCAAGATAACAGAAAAACATGAGAAACCGTTTTTTCAATAGGGAGAAGTCAGCCACTGCTCCCAAAAATGGAGAGAGGACAGCCGAAATGGCCATGCTAAGGGAGAGGCTAAAAGTAAAGAAGGAAGCCCCATGGAGGCGAAACCCAAAAAGGGCAACCCCCCTCTGCCCTCCTGCAACGACTGAGGCAAAATATTGGTTGAAGATGACGGCAAGGATGGTAGTGGCAAAAGCCGAGTTGGCAAAATCATACATCGTCCATCCAAAAATCTCTCGCTTCTGGACGAGGGCGGGCTGATGGGGTGTTGGGGAGATAGGGGGGTAGGTTGGTATTGTTTCTCTGCTCCCCATCTCCTTATCTCCTCATCTTCTCATCTATCTTTTTCAGACGGTACGAATCTCCTGACGCATAAAAATATAATAGCAGATTCCAAAACAGAGAAAGGTAAGGGCAATGATAGAAATCAGATGGGGAAGGACAATGATCATACTTTGGAAAAGGGGAAGGGGATTTTGAAAGCGGGTCAGGGAAAGCCTTTCCAGAGGGCCCATTAAGATGAGACCTCTGGTCGTCTTTCGCATGGGATCGAGAATCGTGTTGGTCGCCTCACTGTAAAGGGTCATCGGAGAGAAGGAGGAGGCGATCCGTTGCACCCTTTCATGTTTGAGGATGATCTCAGGATCGACCTGAGTCCCGCTCTGAGGGATTGGAGCAAGGGCATCGGCCAAAACCCCTGCACCCAAACCAACGAAAAAGGAGAAAAAGATCCAAACCGCCAGAGAGGCAAGGGCGGAGGTGGCTGTACTTCTGAAAATAACTGAAAACAGAATCGATATGCCCAACCATAAGGCGATGTAGAGAATACTGATGATGAGATAGATGAGAAGGCGCAAAACCTCTTCAGAACCAGGGACCACTCCAATCAACCTGAGACCCAGGCCTGAAATGATGAGGACAATTGCGACCAGGACAATGGCGATGGTAACCACCCCGGTCAGAAATTTTGCATTAATGATGGAATCGCGGTAGATCGGCTGAGAGACCAGTTTACTGAGGGTCCGCGAAACTCTTTCCCGATTGATGGAGTCAAACCCTAAGATAATGCCAATGAGAGGACCAAAAAAACCGATGAATTGAACAAAGGAAAAGAGTTTTCCTGTTGCGGTAAAGAGGAGTAAAAAGATGAGGGTGGGTTTCGCCATTCCCTTTAACTCCTCCTGAATGCCCATCCCTACCATTGAAGCAATAATCACCCCCACCATGACGATCAAGGCCGAAATCAGAAGAAACCGTGTACTGCTAAAATGATCCTCCATCTCCTTACGGAATATGGTTAAGATCCCTCTTAACATCATGCCTCCTTAAAATATTTCATATAGATTTCCTCAAGGGTATAGTGTTCTTTCTCCACACCCAATTTTTTCTTCCCCAACTCCTCAATAGGCCCTACGGCCACAAGGTTGCCATTGATCATAATCCCCACCCGATCACATATTCTCTGAACCTGATCAAGCAGATGGGAGGAGAGAAAGATCGTGATCTGCCTTTCTCGACTGAGAGAACGGATGAGGTCGAGCATCCGATTGGTTCCATCAGGGTCAAGGCCGATAGTGGGTTCATCAAGGAAAAGAAGTTTGGGTTCCTTGAGAAGGACTTCAGCAATCCCTAAACGCTGCCTCATCCCCTTGGAGTAGGTTCCAACCTTCTTTTTGGCCTCTTCCAAGAGTCCCACTAAATGAAGTACCTCATCAATCCTCTTTGAAGAAACAGAATCGGGGATATGATTCAATCGGGCAATATATTGGAGATTCTGCCTTGCATCCATATCATCATAAAATCCCACATTTTCAGGAAGGTATCCCACCCTCTCCTTCACACGAATCGGTTCTCTTGAAGGATCAAAACCACAAATCTTAGCACTTCCAGAGGTTGGCTCCGTCAGCCCAAGGAACATCAGGAGAGTCGTTGTCTTCCCTGCTCCATTGGGACCTAAAAAACCGAATATCTCCCCTTCAAAAATCTGAAGGGAGAGGTGGTTCACAGCAACCTGTGACCCATAGGTCTTTGTCAATCCTTCTGCAATAATAATGGCCTGTCCTTCCACCTTATCTTCTCCCCAAGTAGAGAAATAGGGCACTCAACCCTGCAATCACAAAGAGGATGACCCCAATACCAATCCATCCCCAAGCAGTTGAGGCCTTGACAGTGACCCTCATCTCAACGGTCTTATCCGACTTTTCTCCATTGACCATACAACCCACCGAATAATCTCCCACCAAGGCTTGAGGGGCGGGTTTCACTGTCACCTCTACCTGCTTTAAGGCATTGGGTTCAAGGGCATCGATCTTTTCAGGTTTGAAGGTCACCTCCCAATTTTCAGGTTTGAAGGAAGAGAAGGTAATGTTTCGATTCACTGCAGAACCTGTATTTTTCACAAAGAGAGAAAAATTGGCAGGTTTGCCAGGAAAGGCTTCAAGGGATAGAATCCCAGTAGGAGTTCCTGCATCGAGTTTATAAATCCCGGTCAGAATGACCATCAACCTTACCTCTGCCTTCTGCTCTCCTGAGCTGATGCTGACCAAAATGGGATATTCACCCGATCTTGCCTCCCTCCAGGGAGAAACCTCCACGGCGACTGACTGGCTTGATCCCCCCTTAATACGGAGGCTTGAGATCTGCTTTGTTTCATAAGAAGGTTTAAACGTAATCTCCCATTTCTCAGGCCCAACCGCGGAGAGGTTAAATGTTCGGTCAGCCTCACTTTTGTTCATCACATCTAAAGAAAATTCAAACTTTGCATCAGTTGGACCTCTTAAGACCGGATAAGAGGTGGTGATTTGAATATCATCCGCTCCAGGGGTCCTCTCCCTTACTGTCACCGTCAGTTTATGGGAGGAGGTAAACTTTCCATCTTCGGTTTGAGCATCAAACTGGAATACATAAGTGCCAAGGGTAACCGTTTTATCGGGTTCAAGCGTCAGGGTCAGATTCTTCGATTTCCCATTGGGGACATAAGCCCCTGAAACCTGAAAATCTGCTCCCTTCAGTTTCGCCTTCCATCCTTTGGGAATCGTAGAGACTTTGACATCAATGGTCTCATCGGTCCGTCCTTGATTCACAAGATTCAGGTCCATCCGGACGGTCTCCCCTTTTGCCACAATGACTCCTGAATATTCTGGGAAGATGGCAATTCCCCTCTCTGGTCTTGTATCCTTCTTTTCCTCCTTCTCCTCTGAGGTGGCTACAAAACAGGGAATGAGAAAAGAAAGAAGAAGAACTAAAAATAAAAACCCTATGATCTTACCTCGTGTTAACCCTCTCATAAGTCTACCTCCTCAATTGCATTAACCTTAACTATCGATCTTTAGAATTTGGGCTGGCCGCTTTGAAGGATTTTGCACGAATATTTAATCATTTATTATGCTGTTGTCAAGTAAATCTTCTCTTTTTATACCTTACCGATAGATGCATTTTAAACCAATCCCTGTTAGCGTTGAAACGACTTTCTCTCCGCCCACCCCTCTCTTTAAATATTTTTTCAAACCTGCAATGGTCGCCGCTGAGGTGGGCTCAATGAAATGTCCCATCCGGCCCATCTCTCTCAGAGCAATCTCTATCTCCTTCTCCGTCACAATGAGCACCTCTCCATCCGTTTCTTTAATCGCCTCTAAGATCTGGGTTCCCCTGACAGGGTTTGCAATGGCAATTCCTTCAGCCTTTGTCTCCCTTTTATGGATGGGGAGAGGTTCTTTTAGGCCTTTCTGAAAAGCCTGATAAATCGGAGCGCATGAAGCAGATTGGACTCCAATTAGTCTTGGAATCCTCTCCACCATTCCTGCCTCTTTTAATTCTTTAAACCCAATATAGGCTCCCAATAAAAGGGTCCCATGTCCAATCGGAAGGACTAAAACATCCGGACTCCTCCACCCCATCTGCTCCCAAATCTCAAAGGCAAACGTCTTTGTCCCGTGAAGAAAGAATGGATTCCAACAATGGCTGGCATAATAGGTTTTGGAAGCACTCTTCATGGCTACCTGGGCGGTCCTTTCTCTTGAACCCATCACTTTTCTTAAATGGGCTCCATAGGTGCGAATCTGGACCAACTTTTCTAAAGAGGTGATTTGTGGAACATATATCTTACACTCTATACCTGCTTTAGCGCAGTAGGCCGCAATGGCTGATCCTGCGTTCCCTGAAGAGTCCTCAATAACGCTTCTTACCCCCCATTCCTTTAATTTGCTTATCAGGACAGTGGCCCCTCTATCTTTATAGGACCCTGTGGGGAACAGGTAGTCCACTTTTAAAAACACAGGATGACCATCCAGTTCAATCTCCTGAAGCGGGGTAAATCCTTCTTCCATAGAAAGGATGTTTTGATCGTGGACAATTGGGATGGCCTCCCGATACCGCCAAAGGGTGGGTGGTCTTTTTAAAATTTTTTCGACATGAAACTCGGGGCTAAACTTAAGATCGAGGAAAGAGCCACAATCGCATCGCCACCTGCTGGGATCAATTGGAAAGGAACGATTACAAATTGAACAAAAGAATCTATCCATTCAAAAACCAGAGGGAAGAGAGCATCGAGTTAAGAAATAAAATCATGTTTTTGCGACCTGCCCTATGCGTTATAGGTCTTCTTTTTTCACCAGAGGAAACATCACCCGAAAGGTCGTCTGGCCCTCTTCACCTTCCACCTCTATCCTCCCACCCATATGTTTGACTAATCGGGTGGTAATGTGAAGCCCTCTTCCCCTCCCGTTGCCAGTAAGGTACTTTTCTGCCTCCTCTTTTGGGATTTGCCCTGTATTGGTTATTTCTGCAACTGCCCATGAACCCTTAAGGTAAGACTGGATGGAGAGTTCTCCTCCTGCCTCAGGAATGGCATTGGAGGCATTGTTGAGCAGGTTATCCAAAACCCTTTCAAGATGAATGGGGAAACATCGTATCCATAGAGGAGATTCTAAAGTTCCTTCAACGAGACGAATATTCTCCCGCTTCAACTCCCTGATCATCTGCTCATTAATTAAAAAGCGCCTCTTCAATCTCTCGGTCAAATCGACAACCTCTTCCCTTCCTTCACCATAAAGGGTCAAGGCCAGTTCCTGAATTCTTGAGGTCTCCCTAAGAATGATTTCTAAGGCCTGATCGACCTTATCCTTCTTAGTCAGGTACTCTCCATCCTCCAAGATTTTTTTCACCCTCTTTGCAAACCCGGCTGTGGCAATGGCTGGATTTTTAAAGTCATGAAGGATATCGTCCATCTTCTCCAATCTTAATCCCTTCATTAACTCTTTACCAAAGAAGGTGAATATTTCTATCTCTTCTTCTGTAAACCGCTGATGTTGGGCTTGGGCATCAAAAGCCAAAAAGGAATGGACGACCCCGTTGACTTTCAGGGGGACATAGAGAACAGAATGAATCTCCTGGGTTTCTAAAAATCGTTTGAGGTCGGCTGGAAGCAATCGGCTTTCTTTTGGATGGTCAATGAGGATATAGCCAGGAAAGACCTTTTCATTTTCAAATTCGCCAAAAGGCCCCCTCTGGTTGACAATGGCATCCATATAAGGGGTATCCTTGACATTAAACACCTTTCCAATCCCGTGCTCGATCTCTGGATAGCCTGCTTCCAAGACGACCTGCTGACGATCCTCGGTTACGGAAAAGAGGGCACACCTTTGAATCTTCATGATATGGACCAATTCAGGGATGACTAAGTTGAAGACATCTTTGAGTTTAATTCCCTCCCTCTTTCCCAATTTAAGAAAAATCTGTTCAACGATCCTGTCTTTGGTGAGGTTCATCTTTTGAAGGTCTAAGATTCGCTTCCGGGCGATGACATAACTCACCCTTCTTGAAAGCATTTCAGCGATCTTCGCCTCTAAAGGGGTAAATACCTTATCCTGCTCTTTAAAGTAAATCTGGATGGAGCCTTCACTATCCACATCTTTTAAGGAGAAGCGAGGAATTCGAATGGGAACCGCCATCATTGAGTTGATTCCCCTCTTCTGAACCTTCTCCTTATTCTTATACTTCTCCTCTTTAAGGATATTGGGGACAAAGTAACACTGCTGGGTTCTCACCACCTCACCAGCGATGGTATCTTCAAATGGAATGGTCTCCTCACGGTCTTCCAATTGGTCAGGATAAGAACCAAAGGCGATCATCTCTCCTCTTTCAGGATCATAGATTCGAATGCTCGAAGCCTCTGCCCCCAGATACTCCACCATATTTTTTGCCAGTGATTCGATGATCTCTTTCTCAGTTAGGGAGGGATTGATATCGAGGATGGTCTCAGCCTGGCTGATGAGTTTATCTACATATTGGAAGAGGACTTCCTCTTTAATCAATTCGATTCCTGTGCTTACTTCTTCAAGAGTAAGCGTACATCCTTTCTCTTTCAATCTGCCCCAGATTCTTTCTAAAAGGGTTTGATCAATTTTAAAATGATCCATCCCTCCCCCAATTTTAAAGGCCTAATCGTTTTAAAAATATTATAAACCTTTCTCCAAGAGTGTCAACCAAAAGGATTGATATTTCTGAAACAGGAGTTAGTGGTTATATAACAATTTGGTAAGCGGTTGGATAGCGCCAATAAGTATTTGTGGGGTAAGGGCTTGGCCCTTACCTAAAACCCATAAAGGGTTACCCTACAAATCCTCTTAACCCGATGGTTAGGTATACCAGGATTTATAATTATTGAACTCAGCCCTACGCATCGTCCGATAATTAAGACAGTCTATTTTTATAGTCCTGATAATTGAATTCTTTAATCAATCGAAGTCCTGATCTCTCATTCCATATTCCAATGGAGGGGTGATGGATGCCATTGAACATAGTTGTTTTAACTGTGGTATAATGAATCATATCCTCAAATATGATTTGATCCCCGGGTTTCAATTCCTGATCAAAGGACCAGCGTCCCATAACGTCTCCTGCCAGGCAACTCACCCCTCCCATTCTGTAGGTGGGTTTCCCTGGGGTTTCATCCATAGCTCCCAAGATAGCAGGTTTGTAAGGCATCTCTAAACAATCGGGCATATGACAGGTAAATGAGACATCGAGGATGGCGGTCCTAATTCCATCATTTTCAACGATATCTAAAACCTTCGAAACTAAATAGCCTGTTCGATAGGTGAATGCGCTACCAGGCTCCAAGATAATCTCTAATTGAAACCTCTTTTTAAAATCATTTAAGACCTTAATCAGATGTGAAATATCATACCCCTTTTTCGTAATAAGATGACCTCCACCCATATTCACCCATTTCAATTTGGGTAGAAATTTCCCAAACTTGTCTATGAATAACGATAACACTCTCTCCAATGCATAAGAGTCTGCTTCAAAAAGGGTATGAAAATGAAACCCCTCTACTCCTTGCGGAAGAAGATCACCCAGTTGATTTGCGGTGATTCCAAATCGTGAACCGGATAAGCAGGGGTTATAGAGGTCACAGGAAGAATTTGAATACCCAGGGTTCACACGCAATCCAACCGAGACTCCCATCCTCAGGGCCACTGGAGCAAACTTTTGGAATTGGTTGATGGAGTTGAAAGAGATATGGCTACTGTATTTTAAGATCTCTGAGAAGGTATTCTCCTCAAAGGCAGGGGAGTAGGTATGGGCTTTTACCCCGAGTTCTTCGAAGGCAAGCCTTGCTTCATTGGCCGAGCTTGCAGAGGCACCAAACCCATACTCTTTAAAGATCGGAAAGACGCCCCAATTCGAAAACGCCTTGAGCGAGACGAGGATCTGCACTTGAGCCGCCTCTTTCACCCTTCTAATCAATTCAAGATTATTTCTTAACAGTTGTTCATCGATCACATAGCAAGGGGTAGTGATTTTATTAAAGTCAATAGACATCGTTCTCAGGGTAAATTGGAATGTTGGAATGATGGAATATTGGAATATTGTAAAAAATAAAAGGAAGAAAAATCTTTTTTTACGGGACCCGTCGTTTTGCTATTCCATTCTTCCATTATTCCAATTTCTATAATTCTAAATCCACATCATGCAATTCGTGCCAGGGAAGCCCATGGATGGCCAATTGCTCCATGAATGGGTCGGGATCAAACTGTTCCGTGTTAAATACTCCAGGTCCCTTCCATTTTCCTGTAAGAAACAACATTGCGCCGATCATCGCTGGGACACCAGTCGTGTAACTGACTGCCTGGGTTCCGGTTTCCCGATAGGCATCCTGGTGTTTACAATTATTATAGATGTAGTAGGTCTTTTCCTTTTGATGTTTAACCCCTCGAATACGACAACCGATAGAAGTTTCACCTGTATAATGTTCCCCCAGTGAAGCGGGGTTTGGCAATACCGCTTTTAGGAATTGAATGGGTACAATCTCCCTTCCTTCATAGAGAATGGGTTTGATGCTGGCCATCCCAATATTTTGAATGACACGTAAATGGGTCAAATACTCCTCTCCGAAGGTCATCCAGAATCGAGCCCTTTTTAGGGTAGGAAAATTCTTGACCAATGACTCCAATTCCTCATGATACATGAGATAGGACTCCCTGGGTCCGATATTTGGATAATTCAATGGCCTGTGAATTTCATGAGGTTCGGTTTCAATCCACTTCCCATCTTCCCAGTATCTCCCTTTTTGGGTGACCTCTCGTATGTTGATTTCTGGGTTAAAGTTGGTGGCAAAAGGCTTCCCGTGCTCACCTGCATTGCAGTCCACAATATCCAGATAATGAATTTCGTCAAAATGGTGTTTTGCCGCATAGGCAGTAAAAACCCCGGTCACCCCTGGATCAAATCCACAACCCAGGATGGCGGTAAGGCCTGCTTTTTGAAACCTTTCCTGATAGGCCCATTGCCATTTGTATTCAAATTTAGCGAGATCGGGTGGTTCATAACTGGCGGTATCTAAATAATTGACCCCTGTCTCAAGGCAGGCATCCATGATGGTGAGGTCTTGGTAGGGCAAGGCAACATGAATCACCATCTCTGGTTTAAATTTTTTAAATAACCTCACCAATTGGTTAACCTTACTGGCATCCACCTGAGCGGTCTTAATTCGATCCCCCCCGATGGCCTTTGCGATGGCCTCACATTTTGAGGGATTACGACTTGCCAGCATAATCTCTGTAAATACCTCGGGCACTTTTGCAACTTTATGAGCGACGACCGTACCCACCCCGCCTGCTCCAATGATTAATACCTTCGCCATTTTCCTCCATCCTAAAAGGATAGTTTAAGAAGAATTTTGTTTAATAAAATAAACTCAAAAAAAGTATAGCCATCTTTTTGAATTTGTCAAGTATTTTTTAGGCGAGCTCTGGAAAAGTCCTCTTTTATATGGAAGGGTAAGGTTCAAAACCCTCCCACACTGAAAATGGATTATGATCTAAATTGAGCGATCCTAACAATATCTGGTAAAGAAAAGGGATGCTTCAAGGGCTTTTAGAGCGAAATCCTTTTCATTGCTGAATCTCTATCGGGATTGGGTTAACATTTTCACCTATTGGGTAAAAGGAAAAAGTATTGACCTCACTTAAGAAAAATTCGCATTCTAAAAGACTTTGAAGCATTCCTGCTCTCATCCTCATGACACTGAATCGCTCAATTTAGGTATGATATACGTTTTCAGAGATCTCGTTAGGAGGTTCCTTAAAAGGGGATACTCACCTTTACACCCCTTTGATTTTCTGTTACGTTTTTTTATGGAATGGACAAGATCGTCATCCGAGGGGCAAAGGTCCATAATCTAAAGAATATTGATGTGGAGATCCCCCGGAACTGTCTGATCGTCATCACAGGATTAAGCGGGTCCGGTAAATCCACCCTTGCCTTTGACACTCTCTATGCCGAGGGTCAGAGAAGGTATGTTGAATCTCTTTCTGCTTATGCGCGTCAATTTTTAGAACAGATGGAGAGGGCGGATGTTGAATCCATTGAAGGCCTTTCTCCTGCCATTGCCATTGACCAACGAAGCGTCTCGAGAAGCCCCCGCTCGACAGTAGGGACTGTGACCGAAATTTACGACTACCTCCGCCTCCTCTACGCAAGGATTGGAGAACCTTTCTGTCCCTATTGTGGTCATCCGATCTCCTCTCAGACACTTCAGCAAATCGGAGAAACTCTCCTCCGTTTTCCCCGAGGAACCCTCCTCACCCTATTTTCTCCTATTGTCAGGGGACGAAAGGGCGAATATCGCAAGGAGTTGGAAGAGCTCCGAAGGGATGGATTTATAAGGGTGAGGATTGATGGGAAACCGATGGATCTCAGCGAAGAGATCCGCCTGGATAAAAATAAACGGCATGAGATCGAGGTCTTGGTAGACCGCCTCGTGGTCAAAGAGGGAGGGGAAAAAAGAATTCTCGACTCCTTAGAGATCTCTTCTAAACTCTCTCAAGGAATTATCAAGGTGGAACGGGAAGGATCCCCTCCTATGGTTTTCAGCCAAAGGTTCTCCTGTATCGATTGTGGGTTCAGTTTTCCAGAGATTACTCCCAGGATGTTCTCCTTTAACAGTCCTCAAGGCGCCTGTCCCACCTGCAATGGGTTAGGGGTGAAACAATTTTTTGATCCTAACCTGATCGTTCCTGATCCTTCCTTATCTTTAAAAGAAGGGGCAATCCTACCTTGGAAAAAGAAGGGGGATTCTTTCCTTAGGCCCCTCCTGGAGGGGTTATCGAATCACTACAATTTTAGTATCAATACCCCCTTTTCAAAATTACCCAAATCGATTCAGCGTATTTTGCTCTACGGATCAGAGGGAGAAAGAGTCTCATTTAGGGTAAAAGGAAGGGGATCTTCTCATCTATTTTATCAGGAGTTTGAAGGAGTAATTCCGGAAATGGAACGGAAATGGCAGGATGGAGGAGATGGAGTGGATGGGTTAGAAGAATTTTTGAATGTTTCTCCCTGTCCTGAATGTGCTGGAACTCGTTTAAAAAAAGAGGTCCTCTCGGTTAAAGTGAATGGGAAATCGATTGCCGAAGTTAGTCAACTCTATGTCTGGGAGGCATTAGAATTCCTGACCCACTTGGAGTTAACACCCAGGTCTCAAAAAATTGCACAAAATATTTTAAAAGAGATTGAGGAGCGGCTCAGGTTCATGATAGAGGTGGGGCTGGACTATCTCACGTTAGACCGGAGAGCCTCTACCCTTTCGGGAGGTGAATCTCAACGCGTTCGTCTGGCCACACAAATTGGAACCAGTCTTGTAGGGGTTCTCTATATTTTAGATGAACCCAGCATCGGTCTTCATCAGAGAGACCATCTGCGCCTTTTAGGGACGTTGAAACGGTTGAGGGATCTGGGAAATACGGTGGTGGTTGTAGAGCACGATGAGGAAACCATCCGTTCTGCAGACTATATTATCGACATGGGTCCTGGACCAGGAGAGAAAGGTGGGGAGGTTGTGTTTACAGGCCGTCCTCAGGAATTGGTCAAGTCAGAATCTTCTTTAACAGGACAGTATCTCTCTGGTAAACGGTTTATCCCACTTCCCCAGAGAAGGAGAAGGACCGGAGATAGGTTTCTTATCCTCCGTGGAGCCGCAGCCAACAACTTAAAAAACATCGATGTGAAGATTCCTCTCGGGGTCTTTACCTGTGTTACTGGTGTTTCTGGTTCTGGAAAATCCACTTTAATTATAGATACACTTTATCCAATATTGGCTCAACGCCTTTATCATCTCCCTCAACGGCCTGTGGCTGTTAAAGGCATCGAAGGGGTGGAACATATTGACAAGGTAATTCATGTTGACCAGATGCCCATCGGTCGGACACCCCGCTCTAACCCTGCCACCTATACGGGCCTTTTCCATCCCATTCGAACCCTGTTTGCCCAAATTCCTGAATCAAGGATGAGAGGATTTACACCAGGTCGTTTTAGTTTTAATGTTCCTGGAGGACGGTGCGAATCCTGTCATGGAGATGGAGTCTTGAAGGTTGAGATGCACTTTCTTCCTGATGTCTATATCACCTGTGAAGAATGTCATGGAAAACGCTATAATCGTGAAACCCTTGAGATTCGGTATAAGGGAAAAACGATTTCCGATGTGTTGGAGATGACTGCAGAGGAGGCTTATGAATTCTTTTCCCCGATTCCAATCCTTCGGCATAAACTTCAGACCCTTGTCGATGTCGGCCTGGGATACCTTCGGCTGGGACAACCCGCTACAACCCTTTCAGGGGGTGAAGCGCAGAGGATCAAATTGGCAAGAGAATTAAGCAAACGTGAGACAGGAAGAACAGTTTATATCTTAGATGAACCCACAACGGGTCTTCATTTTGCAGATATTCAGAGGCTTCTTGATGTCCTCAACCGACTTACGGATAAGGGAAATACCATCATTGTAATCGAACACAATATGGAGGTGATCAAATCAGCCGATTATATCATTGATTTAGGGCCAGAAGGGGGCGAGAGGGGAGGAGAAGTCGTTGCAGAAGGAACTCCAGAAGAATTGATCCAACATCCAACTTCCTATACTGGCCAATATCTTAAAAAGGTGTTAGAAAGAACTACCTCTCCTTCTTTTTTGTCTTGACAGGGGAATCAACGTTAATCATTGGTTTAGAAACGGTTCAATGAAAAAGAAAAGAAAAAAGAAAAATCAAATAGGAAAAATCCTTCTCTTGTTCATCCTCATCGGAACCGTCTTCACCTTATTTTATCTCTTCCGTGAGGAGATCGTCCGTTTTCTAAAACCGTGGTTGGCAAAATGGGAAGTCATAGAAGAGAAAAAAGAGGTAATCCTTTATTTTTCTGACCCTGAGAGTCAGTATTTGGTTGGTGAAAAAAGGAAGATCCTAAAAAAGAACAACCTAAGAGAAGAAGGAAAAGAAACGATCAATGAGTTGATAAAAGGCCCAAGGGGAAAATTGATTCCAACGCTTCCTTCTCAAACAGAATTGTTAACGCTTCAGGTGAATGGAGAAAAGGTCAGGGTGAATTTTAATTCGGCGCTTACGAAAAACCATCCTGGGGGAAGTTCAGCAGAACTGATGACTGTTTATTCTATTGTTAATACCCTTACCCTCAATTTTCCCCAGATCAAACGAGTTCAAATTTTGATTGATGGGAAACCCATTGAAACCATCGCTGGCCACCTTTCCCTCAGAGAACCTCTCTCCCCCAAACCCGATCTGATAAAAAGACAGTAATTGATTTCACATGAAATTGGTGATAATATGAGTTAAATTTTAATTATTGGGATGGCTCAATAATTAAGGTATTTTTTTATGCTCGAAGCCAAATATATCCGAGAGCATTTTGAAGAGGTCTGTGAAAGGCTGGCTTTAAGGGGCCAAGCCATTAATTTGGACCAATTTGTTTTAGTCGATAGTGAGCGAAGAAAGGCCCTTCAGGAATGGGAAAAACTGAGAGCCCTTCAGAAAAAGGTTTCTGATGAAGTGAGCCAAAAGAAAAAGAAAGGGGAGGATGTCTCGGAATTAATTGCTGAAATGAAAAAAGTCTCTCAGGAACTAAAAGATTTGGATGAAGTGGTCCAAGAGAAGGAAAAGAGATTGCAGGACATCCTTTTGACCATTCCAAATCTTCCTCATCCCTCGGTGCCCAAGGGAAAGGATTCTGAGGAAAACGTTGAGGTGAGAAGATGGGGCGAGATCCCCAAATTCGACTTTGAACCCAAACCCCATTGGGAGATTGGGGAGGAGTTGGGGATACTTGACTTTAAATCAGGGGCAAAGATTGCAGGAGCACGGTTTACGCTTTATTGGGATCTTGGGGCAAAACTGGAAAGGGCCCTGATCAATTTTATGCTCGATCTTCATACCTTGGAACAGGGATATCGAGAGGTTCTCCCCCCTTTTATGGTGAATCGAACGACCATGACTGGAACAGGACAGCTTCCCAAATTTGAAGAGGAACTCTTTAAGATTGAAGGATTAGATTATTTCCTCATTCCAACAGCAGAAGTTCCTGTAACCAATATTCATCAAGATGAGGTTCTCGAGGAAAAGGACCTTCCTCTTTATTATACGGCTTATACCCCATGCTTTAGAAAAGAGGCAGGCTCCTATGGGAAGGATACTCGGGGCTTGATTCGACAGCATCAGTTTAATAAGGTGGAATTGGTAAAATTTACAAAACCTGAAGACTCCTATGATGAACTTGAAAAGCTCCTCCTCGATGCGGAGGAAGTGTTAAGACGGTTAAAGCTTCCCTATCGGGTTGTCACTCTCTGTGCAGGAGATTTAGGATTCTCTGCATCAAAAACCTATGATATTGAAGTCTGGCTTCCAGGTCAGAATACGTTTAAAGAGATCTCCTCTTGCAGTAATTTTGAGGACTTTCAAGCAAGAAGGGCAAAGATCCGGTATCGCCTCGCTGGAAAGTCCAAGACTGAATATGTCCACACCCTAAATGGTTCTGGTTTGGCAGTCGGGAGAACACTCGTGGCTATTTTGGAGAATTATCAACAACCAGATGGGAGCGTGATCATCCCTGAGGTTCTGAGACCCTATATGAATGGAGTAGAAAGGATAGAGAAGAAGAAGTAAAATCCCAATCACCAAACATCTCCTACGGATTGGAGTTTGGACGTTGGTTCTTATTTGGGTATTGGTGCTTGGTTATTAGTCACTGTTGTTTAAAGATGGAGGGATGGCCGAGTGGTTTAAGGCGGCGGTCTTGCCCGCCAGAGGCGGGTCCGCCTTGGGCGGAAAAACCGCTTTAAGAAGGGCTGAATATGCCGTGTGTTTATATTTTGTATAGTGAAGGCACAAAAAAATTTTATGTCGGTTCAAGTAGAGAAGAGAGTGCCAACAATCGTTTAAGGTCACATAATTCAGGCAAAAGTAAGTCTACAAAGGGAGGGCGTCCCTGGAGGCTTGTCTATGAGGAGTATGCCTCAGATTATACAGAAGCACGTAAGAAAGAAAATTATTTAAAATCCGGTGCTGGAAGGAGATGGTTTAAAGAAAATTTTAAAATAATGGAGGGATGGCCGAGTGGTTTAAGGCGGCGGTCTTGAAAACCGCTTCCCCGAAAGGGGACGTGGGTTCGAATCCTACTCCCTCCGCCATCTAATAGAAGGGAGAGATGCCCGAGAGGCCGAAGGGGCACGACTGGAAATCGTGTGTTCCGACCAAAATCGGAACCGAGGGTTCGAATCCCTCTCTCTCCGCCATCAATATTTTAATGGAATCATTGGATTTAGGGATGAGAACCCTTCCCCGACATGAGGAGGGGAATCGGTTCGGCGACCCCGCTAAAAGCGGGGGAGGCGGAGCGAACAAAGAGAGTGAGCACATCCCTCTCTCTCCGCCATCAATATTTAAATAATTTTTTAAAAAGGAGGAAGGGGATGAGGGGACAACCTAAAAATTTGATTATTCTATTTGCAGTTCTTGAAATCTTAGCCATCATAGGATTGGAAAATGCATCTGCCCAACAATATTTCAACTTTGTTGGAAAAGTCACTGGACTTTATAGAGATCAATTAACGGTTAAAGGGAATAAGGGGGAGATAATGTATTTTGCTGTTGGAAGGAGGACCGTCTATATCCCCTCTCGATTACCTGCTGTGGGTGAGCGAGTAAGGGTCAGTTATTATTTGCGAAGAGGATATAATGTGGCCTATCAGGTTGAAATCCTCTCAACAAAATAGAAGCGTGATATAAAAAGAAGCGCCCATAGCTCAGTTGGATAGAGCGTCGGACTACGAATCCGCAGGTCGCCCGTTCGAGTCGGGCTGGGCGCGCCATGCCTATTATATGGTGCATGGGCCTATTATTTTCTGAATTCTACGAATCGATAAGGATGGATCAAGAGTTAGATAAAAGATATATGAAAATGGCTCTTGAAGAGGCTAAAAAAGCTTCTCGGGGTGGAGAAGTACCGGTAGGAGCGGTTTTATTAAAAAATGATCAGGTCATTGCGCAAGATCACAATCGGTGCATGGAGCTCAATGATCCTACCGCTCATGCTGAGATCCTTGTCCTTCGAAAAGGCGGAAAGATTTTAAAAAACTATCGGTTAAAAGATACTGTGATGTATGTGACGGCAGAACCTTGCCCGATGTGTGTTTCTGCGATGCTCCATGCAAGAATTTCTCGGGTGGTTTTTGGAACCCTTGAACCAAAATTTGGGGCAGTAAAATCTAAGTTTAACTTATTGAATCATAATGAATTAAATCATAAGATAAAAGTAGAATGGGGGATTCTCGAAAGGGAATGTGCAGAAGTTCTAAAGAGGTTTTTCAGAAAACGAAGACAGTATCGTAAAAAAGGAGACGTGGGTTTGGCGCCCCTCAAGAAAACCAAGGAAAGCGGAGGGAGCAAAGCGAGCGAACACACGTCAATCAAAAATTATGATTAGGGGAGAGGTTGCCGAGAGGTTTAAGGCGCCGCTCTCGCCCGCCTGAGGCGGGTCCGCCTCTGGCGGAAAAAACGGTTCTCCTAAAAGGAGACGTGGGTTTGGCGCCCCTCAAGAAAACCAAGGAAAGCGGAGGGAGCAAAGCGAGCGAACGCACGTCAATCAAAAATTATGATTAGGGGAGAGGTTGCCGAGAGGTTTAAGGCGCCGCTCTCGAAAAGCGGTTCTCCTAAAAGGAGACGTGGGTTCGAATCCCACCCTCTCCGCCACGCAATAGAATTAAAATACTTAGCGCTTGCCGCGATGCCTATAGCGAATAGAATGGAGAGATGCCCGAGTAGGCCGAAGGGGCTCGCCTGCTAAGCGAGTATCCCGCTAAAAACGGGATCGAGGGTTCGAATCCCTCTCTCTCCGCCAGACTCTGCTTAGGCTTTGTCTGGCAAGCTATGCGAGTTATAAAGTCCATAAACATTTTTGGGTCACTAACGATAAAAAACCTTTATAGAGGTTCAACAAACGATTCTCTCCAAAGAAAATCTTGTTGATAGTCGGGTCCTGCGCAACAAATGATTATGAACCCCGCCAGGTCCGGAAGGAAGCAACGGTAGTAATCCTCTTTGTGTGCCGCAGGGTTGCCTGACTATCAACAAGTTATTTTTGGAATCCTGAAAGGAAGGGCCATGTCTTATGAAGTCTTAGCGAGAAGATATAGACCAGAGGTTTTTGAAGAAGTAGTGGGACAACGCACCATCACCCAGACCATCCAGAATGCCATTTCACAGAATCGCGTAGCACATGCCTTTTTATTTACAGGAGCAAGGGGAGTGGGGAAGACCTCTACCGCACGAATTCTTGCGAAGGCGTTGAATTGTGAATTCGGTCCAAAAATTAATCCCTGCAATCAATGTCCCACCTGCCAAGAGATTAAAAAGGGAATTTCAATCGATGTGATTGAGATCGATGGTGCCTCCAATCGCGGAATTGAAGAGGTTCGGGAATTAAGGGAGAATGTCCGCTACTCGCCGGCTAAAAGTCGTTATAAGATTTATATTATCGATGAAGTCCATATGTTAACCCGAGAAGCCTTTAACGCTTTGCTGAAGACTCTCGAAGAGCCCCCTCCCCATATCATCTTCATCTTCGCAACGACGGAGCCCCATAAGATTCCAGCCACCATTCTTTCGAGATGCCAGCGATATGATTTTAAAAGGATTCCCTTAAGAGAGATCCTCACCAACCTCAAACGAATTGTTGAGGAGGAAGGCATCCAAATCAGTCAGAGGGGATTGCTCTCCATCGCCCAAGCCTCGGAAGGAAGCATGAGAGATGCTCAAAGTCTTCTTGACCAAGTGATTTCCTATGGGGGGAAAGAGATTAAGGACGAAGATATTGGGGAGATTCTCGGTTTGATCGATCAGAAAATGATTCACGATACCCTTGAAGCGATTGCAAATAAAGATCCCAGGAAATGTGTGGAGATGGTTGAATATATTTATCATTATGGATACGATCTTCAGCACTTCTGCCGAGATCTTCTCCAAACTCTGCGTCATCTCATCCTGATCAAAGTGAGCCAGGATTTCGAGGGGATGGTTGACTTATCCGAAGAGGACCTGAAAAGATTAAAACTACTGGCTGAGAAGTTCGAATTTGATCAATTGAATCATCTCTTCAGCCTTCTCTTAAAAGGAGAAGAAGAGATGTCTCAATCCACCTTTCCAAGGGTGATAGTGGAAATCACACTGATCCGTATGGCAATGCTTCAAACCCTCCTTCCCATCGATCAAATCATAAAGAGATTGGAGAGATTGGAGGAAAGTCAACCCTCGATCACTTCAATGGGGAGGAGAGAAATTCAACCTTCAAAAAAGGATGAACGACTAATCTCTTCAAAAGAGAGCCCAAAAGAAAGGGAACCTTTAAAGATCAACGGGAAAGAAAAAGAAAAAAAAGATTTCAAGAAAGAGACCCCTTTCAAGCAATGGGAAAAAGAGTTGGAAGCTTCTCCTAAGGAGACCGCTAATTTGGCTCAATTACAAAATGACCAGCAAGACAACCCTGCGCTCCAGGAGGAGGTATGGAGGGGGTTGATTGATTTTACAAGGGAAAGGAATCCCGTTTTGGGTTCTTTTTTAGCCTTGGGAAATGTAGTTCGATTGAAAGACGAGGAGATCGAAATCGGTTTTGAAAAGGATTCCTTTCATTTCGATAGGATGTTAGAGAAAGAAAATCAGGGCCAACTGGAAGCAATTTGCCAAGAATTTTTTAAAAAGAAGGTGAAGGTAACCATCTCCGCCCTGGATTTGGGGTGGAGATCAAAAGGAAGACCACTCATTAAAGAAAACCAAAGGGCAACGGGAGATGTCCCTGAAGAAGGGGAGAGAAAAAACTCCATCGTCGAGGAAGCCCTCCGTATTTTTAACGGGAGGATTGTGCAGGGGTGATCTCTTAGATCACCACTAACCTTACAAGATCACTCTAAAAGGAGAGACCCATGACAAAGGGATTTGGAAATATTCTCAAACAGGCTCAGCAAATGCATGCCCGAATTACTCAACTCCAGGAAGAAATGGCACAAAAAACTATTGAGGTGAGTTCCGGTGGAGGGATGATCCACATTGTAATGAATGGAAAACAGGAAGTCCTTCAACTCCGAATTGACCCAGAAGTCGTCAATCGAGAGGATGTGGAGATGCTCCAAGACTTAATCATCGCAGCCTTGAACGAGGCCATTCGTAAATCACAAGAGATGATGGCAGAGGAGATGAAGAAGATCACAGGAGGACTGAACATCCCTGGGCTTACAGGCCTCTTTTAAAGGGGGAGTTATGGCCCTTCATGCGAAACCCATTGATGACCTGATCGAGGCTTTAACCAAACTTCCGGGGATTGGGAAAAAGACTGCGACAAGATTGGCCTTCCATATACTGCGAAGCAGTTCTTACGAGGCGGAAAGATTGGCCAAGGCGATTCTGAACGTAAAAGAGAAGATTCACCTCTGCTCCACTTGCTTCAATTTGACCGATGAAGACCCCTGCCCTATATGCCAGGATGAAAAACGAAACCGTGAAATCCTCTGCGTCGTGGAAGGACCCAATGATCTCATGGCCATTGAAAACACAGGAGCCTTTCAGGGAAGGTATCATGTGTTACACGGCACTCTCTCTCCTCTTGAAGGGATTGGGCCAGAGGATATAAAAATCAAAGAGCTGATGGAGCGGATTCAACACGAAGGAATCACTGAAGTCATCTTAGCCACTAACCCTACCGTGGAAGGCGGAGCCACCGCCCTTTATCTCATTGAGCAGATCAAACCCCTTGGGATAAAGGTCACCCGAATTGCTTATGGCATTCCAATGGGTGGAGAGATTGAGTATGTGGATGGCATGACACTGTCCAAGGCCCTTGAAGGACGGAGAGAGGTCTAAAAGAGAAAATCTTGAGAGAATTGATGAAATATTTTATAGAAAAAAATTGAGGGGAAAAATGATCGAGATTCGATTTCATGGACGAGGGGGACAGGGTGCAGTAACCTCTGCAGAGATTCTGGCATTGGCAGCGATTGGGGAGGGGAGGTATGCACAGGCCTTTCCAAGTTTTGGGCCTGAACGAAGGGGGGCTCCTGTGGTTGCCTTTTGCCGAATCAGCGACAAACCGATAAGGATCAGGGCCAACATCTATGAACCCGATATCGTGGTGGTTCTCGATGCCTCCCTTTTAAAGATTGTCAAGATCGACGCCGGATTAAAACCCAATGGCCTTCTCGTAACGACAAGCAATGATTCACCAGAAACGGTGAAACAAATCCTTGGAATTAAAAACCGGATTGCTGTAGTGAATGCTGTGAAGATAGCCACCGAAATCCTTGGCCTTCCAATTACCAACACCACCATGTTGGGGTGCCTGGCCAGGGCAACCGAATTGGTCAGAAAAGAGTCTTTCATTCCTCCCTTGAAGGAGCGATTCGGCCGAATCGCCGAGAAGAACATCTCCGCCTTCGAGAGGGCCTATCAGGAAACTGTTCTCAGCCAATAGAACCTATTATCCAAAGAGGTAGAGTCATGACCAAACCTGAAAATGAATGGACGTGGAAAGAGATACCCGTAGGCAATGTCGTCCTGGAGCCTGGTAATACCAGTCAATATCGTACCGGAGATTGGAAGGCCCTTAGACCCGTTCTCAATAAAGAGCGTTGCGTTCATTGTGGACTGTGTTATATCTTCTGCCCCGATATGTCTTATCAGTTGGACGAAGAGGGTTATTTTATCGTTGACCTTTTTTATTGCAAAGGATGTGGGATTTGTGCCAAGGAGTGTCCCACCGGTGCAATTACTATGGTGATGGAGGAATAAATAGAATGGGTAAAAGAGTGGGAATGGAGGTATCCATTGCAGCAGCAGAAGCAGTTAAACAATGTCATGTCGATGTGATTTCAGCCTATCCCATTACCCCCCAGACACATATTGTCGAGCATCTCTCTGAGATTGTCGCCGATGGAGAATTGGATGCAGAGTTCTTTTGTGTAGAATCGGAACATTCTGCATTGAGCGTCTGTGTGGGAAGCGAAGCGGTAGGCGCAAGGTCATTTACCTGCACCAGTTCCCAGGGACTGGCATTGATGAGCGAGATCACCTATATTGCCTCGGGAATGAGGTTGCCTATCGTCATGGCCATTGCAAACCGAACTCTCTCTTCTCCTCTCAGTATCTGGAATGATCACAGCGATGTGATGTCCATTCGAGATTGCGGATGGATCCAATTCTTTACGGAAAATGGTCAAGAGGTCTATGACCACATCTTTATTGCCTATCGGGTTGCAGAAGATAAAGAGGTCCTTTTACCCGTCCTCATCAATCTGGATGGATTCACCTTAAGCCATGTCATCGAACCGATTGAACTGATTGAACAAGAAAAGATCGACCGTTTTTTACCTCCCTATCAACCCCTTTACCGCCTCCATCCCGATCGGCCGATCACGATGGGAGCGTTCGCTTTACCCGCAATCTTTGCAGAAACCAAGAAAGCCCAAGAGGTAGCCCTCATCTCTTCGATTTCCAAAATTTTACAGGCATGGAAGGAGTTCGGAGAAATGACAGGACGATACTATCAACCCATTGAGACCTATCAGGCCGAAGATGCAGAGACCCTGATGGTAGCAATGGGGAGTATCGCTGAGACTGCTTCCACAGCAGTGGATCAAATGAGAGAGCAAGGAAGAAAGGTTGGATTGATAAAGATTCGGCTCTGGAGGCCTTTTCCATTTGATGCCTTTAAAAAGGCAGTTTTGAACTCAAAAAATTTAGTGGTGATCGATCGGGCTGTTTCAGTAGGAGGACCTGGAGGACCTGTGGCTTCTGAGGTGAAGTCCGCTATTTATGGATGCGAAAAAAGGCCATCGGTCTACAATTTCGTTGCGGGATTGTCTGGAAGGGATGTAACTCCTTCTGATTTCATAAAGATGGTAGAGAAGGCGGAAATCGAGATTGAAGAGGGTAACCAAGAGGGTTATGAAATCTATGGGGTGAGAGAATGATCGAGAATTTAAACGTATTTGCTGTGAGGACATTGACACAAAAGGAATATTTTGCACCAGGCCATCGGGCATGTCAGGGATGTGCAGAGGCATTAGCAGTTCGGCTGGTCGCAAAGGCATTAGGGAGGAATGTGATCGTCGCGAATGCCACGGGATGTATGGAAGTGACCACTACCCCCCTACCCTATACTGCCTGGAGGGTCCCTTGGATTCATGTCGCCTTTGAAAATACAGCGGCCGTGGCCTCAGGCATTAAATCGGGACTTAACGTCTTGATGAGAAAAAAAAGAATTCCCTATAAAAAGATTACCACGGTGGCAATGGCTGGGGATGGAGGGACAGCAGACATCGGCCTTCAGGCCCTTTCAGGGGCCTTTGAAAGAGGTGATGACTTTATCTATATTTGCACGGATAATGAGGCCTATATGAACACAGGGATTCAGCGTTCTTCTTCAACACCCTTTGGAGCATTTACCACCACCTCACCTGTTGGGAAAGTCCAGATGGGACAACTCACCTGGAAAAAGAATATGCCGGCGATTGCAGTGGCCCATAATATTCCCTATGTGGCCACCGCTTGTCCCAGTTACCCCATCGATCTTGTCCAGAAGGTGAAGAAGGCTGCGGAAATCCATGGCCCAGCCTATATTCACATTCTTTCAGTCTGCCCAACGGGCTGGCGATCTGCTCCAGAACTTTCGATTAAACTCGGTCGATTGGCCGTCGAGACAGGGGTTTTCCCTCTCTACGAAGTAGAGAGAGGGAGGTATCGTTTGAACATCGATTTTCCGAAATTGAAGCCTGTCAAGGAATATTTCAAGTTTCAAGGACGGTTTCGGCATCTCACTGAAGAGATGATCAAGGAGATTGAGAAGAGAGTCCACGAAGAATATGAAAAACTGAAAGAAAAAGCCTTAAAGGGAGCATAGGATGACCACCTCAGAGATCGATTCCATCATTAGACAATATGAAGGAAAGGAATCTCAACTTTTGGCAATCCTACAGGATATTCAGATAAAGGAAAAATATCTTCCAAAAGAGAGTCTCGAATACGTATCCCAGAAGATGCAGATTCCCTTAACGAAAATCTTTCAAATTGCCACGTTTTATAATGCCCTCAGCCTCAAACCGAGGGGGAAACATAAGATTGACGTCTGTCTTGGAACTGCGTGCCATGTTCGGGGGGGTGAAAGAATTTTAGAAAAATTGGAAAGGGAGTTAGGAATTTCTGCAGGTGAAACGACGAAGGATAGAAAGTTCACCCTTGAATCCGTCCGTTGCCTTGGATGCTGCAGTCTTGGACCTGTGGCGGTTGTCGATGGAAAGGTCTTCGGCCGGCTCTCTCAAGAGAAGGTCGGTTCCCTTCTTAAGGAATTCAAATAAACCTTTTTAATGAAAGAAGTTCATCCCCTTACTTCTTTTTCATGAGGGAGGAGAGGGGAAGAGGTCAGGGAATGATGAAAATTCACGACAAGATTGATTTAGAGAAGATCAGAGAGGAAGGACTTAAAAAACTTTTTCCGAAGGAGACAAAAATCTCAGTAGGAATGGCAACCTGTGGCCTTTCAACAGGGGCGGATAAAGTTTATGAGACCCTCCTAAAAGAGGTAGGGCGATTAAAACTTCCTTTTCAAGTAGGCCAAACGGGTTGTATCGGGTTCTGTCAGAGAGAACCTGTATTGGATATTTTGACTCCTGGTCGACCGAGGATCTTCTACCAAGAGGTCACCCCAGAGAAGGCGATAGAATTGGTCCATCGATGGGACAAGGAAGAAGTGGTTAAGGATTGGCTTTTCTTTAAGATGGAAGGGGAAGAATGGATTGGGGAAGATAAATGGTTTGACTATTCGATTCAGACCGATCTAAAGGGACTCGATGGAACCCCTTCTTACCAACAGGTTCCCTTTTACCAAAAACAGTTGAAGATTGCCTTAAGAAATTGTGGCTTCATCAATCCCGATCATATTGAAGAATACATTGCAAGAGGAGGGTATTTTGCTCTCGGCAAAGCTCTTTTAGAGATGAAGCCCGAGGAGATTATTGAAGAAGTGAAACGATCTGGGCTCCGAGGAAGAGGAGGCGCAGGGTTTCCGACGGGGAGCAAATGGGAATCCTGCCGAAGAGTCAAAGGAGACCAAAAATTCGTTCTCTGCAATGCCGACGAAGGGGATCCAGGGGCTTATATGGATCGAAGCGTTCTGGAAGGGGATCCCCATAGTGTCATTGAAGGAATGATCATTGGGGCCTATGCCATTGGGGCTCATGAGGGATTCATATATGTAAGAGATGAATATCCTTTAGCCATTCAAAAACTTCAAGTGGCAGTCCGTCAGGCTGAGGAGTTTGGACTCTTAGGAGATAATATTTTGGGATCAGGTTTCTCCTTTAGGATTCATCTTTTTAGAGGGGGAGGAGCGTTTGTATGTGGGGAATCCACCGCTCTGATGGCCTCCATTGAGGGAAAAGTAGGGGAGCCAAGGGCGAAACACATTCATACGACAGAAAGCGGTCTCTGGGAGAAACCCAGTAACCTCAATAATGTGGAAACCTGGAATAATGTTCCTGTAATTATCTCGAGAGGTTCGGAATGGTATTCAAAGATTGGAACAGATAAGAGCAAAGGAACAAAGGTCTTCTCTATAGTTGGAAAGGTGAATAATACGGGTCTCATTGAAGTCCCCATGGGGATCACCCTACGGGAGATTGTCTATGAGATTGGGGGAGGAATTCCTGACGGGAAAAAATTTAAGGCGGTTCAGACCGGAGGGCCATCAGGTGGATGTATTCCAGAATCGCTTCTTGATCTCCCTGTCGATTTTGATCGATTAACAGAGGTAGGTTCTATGATGGGATCAGGTGGGATGATTGTGATGGATGAATCAACCTGTATGGTGGATGTGGCAAAATATTTTATGAATTTTCTTAAAGACGAATCCTGTGGAAAATGTACCTCCTGCCGTGAAGGGACAAAACGGATGCACGAGATCCTCACGGAGATCAGTGAAGGCAGAGGGAAACCTGAGCATATCCCACTCCTTGAAGAATTGGGATGGGTAACGGCAGAGGCTTCGCTATGTCAGTTGGGCGGGACCGCCCCCAATCCTGTCCTTTCCACCATTCGGTATTTCAGAGAAGAGTATGAAGAACATATCCTCAACAAACGATGCCCTGCAAAGGTCTGTCGGGCACTGTTGAAATATAGAATTCTCCCTGAAACCTGTACGATGTGTGGTCGATGTGCTAAGGTCTGCCCTGCTGATGCCATCACGGGAAAAAGAAAAACGAAAAAAGAAGAGGGAATTCCTTTTAAGATTGATGAAGAGAAATGTATTAAATGTGGGATGTGTTTTGATACCTGTAAATTTAATGCAATTGAGGTTCAATAAAAGGATGATTGGACGTTGAACGACACTCATATAAAAGGAGAGAACAATGCTTTCTTTTACCATTGATGGGCAACCTGTTGAAGGAAAAGAGGGCCAAAATGTTTTGGAGGTTGCTCTCGATGCGGGATTTGACATCCCCCACCTCTGTTACAATGAAAATGTGAAACCTTACGGAGCCTGTCGCCTCTGTTTGGTGGAGATCTCACGAAAAGGTCGATCCCGACTGACCACCTCCTGTAATTATCCTGTGATGGAAGGGCTGGAGGTATTTACGTCAAGCGATAAGGTCCTTCGAGCCCGAAGAATGGTAATGGAACTGCTCCTTGCAAGGTGTCCAGGAAGTAAATTACTTCAAGAGATGGCTAAAGAGATGGGGGTTGAAGAGGTGAGGTTTAAAAAAGAGGATAAGGACTGTATCCTTTGTGGTCTCTGTGCCAGAGTCTGTGAGGAGGTGGTTGGCGCCAATGCCATCCAGTTTGCCTTTCGAGGAGATCGAAGAGACATAGGTCCTCCTTTTATGGAAGAACCTAAAGATTGTATTGCCTGTGGGGCATGCGTTACCATTTGTCCTGTCGATGTCATCGGGATGAAGGAGGAGGGAGATGAACGCACCATTCTCCGATGGAATCGGACGTTGAAGATGAAACCGTGTAAGGTCTGTGGAAATTACTTCGCCCCCTGGTTTCAATTAGAGAAGTTTAAAGAAAAGGCTAAACTTCCGAAAGACTTCTTCGAGATTTGTTACACCTGCAGGAGTTGAAATTCCTCATCAATTGGAGTATATTTTATATAGTCATGATAGGAGGTGATAAGATATGGTCCATGTGAAATGGGAGCCTTTTAGAGACCTAATGGCCATGCAGGATCGAATGACACGGCTCTTTGATGAGACTCTCTCTCGCATTTTCAAAGAAGAGATCCCACGAAAGGTTTGGTCCCCTCCTGTGGATATTGTGGAAAGAGAGAGAGAGGTAGTCATCAAGATGGATTTACCTGAGATGGACCAGAATGAAATCGATATTAAAGTAGAAGAGAATGCCTTGATTATCCAAGGGGAGAGGAAATTTATTAAAGACACAATGGATGAAAACTACATCCAGATTGAGAGACCTTACGGGACGTTTCAAAGAACCTTTGCCATTCCAAGAACCATCGACCAAGAAAAAATCAAAGCCTCCTATAAGGAGGGGGTCCTCCGGATCACCCTTCCAAAGAAAGAGGCAAGCCTTCCTAAACAGATCGTTGTTGAAGAAAGTTAATTTTGGATCAGGGTGGAAGGGCCCTTTCCAAAAAGGGCCCTTTTTACTTCCTGGGAATCTTCTTCCAATCCTCTAAGAATTTCTCGATTCCAATATCCGTTAATGGGTGTTTGACCAGTTGTTCAATGACTTTATAAGGGATGGTCGCTATATCGGCCCCATGGAGAGCGGCCTCGACCACATGAATGGGATGCCGAATGCTGGCCACAATCACCTGAGTGGTGAAATGATAATTTCTAAAAATCTTCAGGATCTGATCGACCAAATCCATTCCTACCTGTGAAATATCATCCAGCCTCCCAATAAAAGGGCTAACATAGGTCGCCCCTGCCTTAGCAGCAAGGAGTGCCTGAGTTGGAGTAAAAACAAGAGTGGTATTGGTTTTGATTCCTTCTTTCCCTAATGTTTTGATCGCCTTAAGACCTTCCAAAGTCATTGGAATCTTAACGACCACATTCTCTCCGATCTCTGAGAGTCTTTTGGCCTCTTCAACCATCCCCTCTGAGGTGGTACTCACCACCTCCAGGTTGATGGGCAACCCTTGAATGATTTCATTAATCTCTTTAATGAGAGAAAGAAAATCCCTGTTCTCTTTTGAAATCAGAGTTGGATTGGTGGTCACCCCGTCAATGGTCCCCATGTCACAGGCCTTTTTGATCTCAGTGGGATTGGCCGTATCAATAAAGAATTTCATCTTCTTTTCTCCAAAGATTGAAAATGAAATGGCAGGAGGAAAAACTCCTGCCATTTTGAATCCTCTTTGTCATAGGTGAGGGTATCGTTTAAGGAAGAATTCTAAACTCCACCCTTCTATTCTTGGCACGGCCTTCTTTGGTCTGGTTATCAGCAACAGGTTTGGTTGCACCATACCCTTTTATGACCATCTGTTTTTCTGGAATATTAAATTTATCGAGTAAATATTTTTTACAACTCAGAGCCCGCTTCTCAGAAATCTTCTGATTGGCTGCAGGAGAACCTTCCGCATCGGTATGTCCTCCGATCTCGACTCGAATATCAGGATTGCTATTTAAGATCTGGCCGTTTCGGTCTAATGCCTTGGCCGCTTGAGGATTGATATGGGTTTTATTTGGGTCAAAATAGACCGTTTCAAAGACAGGGGCCACAGCAGGTTTAGGTGCTGGCGGAGGCGGAGCAGGTGCGGGTGCAGGGGGCGCAGGTGGCGCAGCGGGCGCTGGGGGTGCAGCAGGTGCAGGAGGTGCAGGAGGTGTAGGTGGCGCTGGAGGTGGCTGACAGGCCTCTGCCTCCTTTGCTAATTTTCGTGCCTCTTCCAATATCCTCATTGCTTCTGCAGTCTTGCATGCCCAGTACGTCTCGACCCCCTTTTTCCCTAATTCCTTGGCCTTCGCAATCTTTTCAGGACAGTACTTCGCCCCTGGAGACCTTTCAGCCTGTGCAATGGCTGCTTCTGTCTCGTCAAATTGAGAAGGATATCCAATCGCCTGGTCCGGAACCCCAAAGTGATAACGAGGCGCACAGGAAATGAGTAAAATTAGGGACGATAATAGGATCAACGCATAGAAATAATTTCTTTTCATAGACCTCCTCCTTTCACAAATTGATTTAGGTTCCTTTTTTATTCAAACTTTGCTCAAAAATATCCTTAATAAATTTAAGAAATATATATCCCTTTCTCCATTTCATGTCAAGTTTTTTATGAAATGATGAAAAAGTCTTTTAAATATGGGAAGTAAGGTTCAAAACCCTTCGGATGCGGGTAAAGATAATTTTATTTGCTAACAATGGGCTTAAGAAAATTTGTAAGGTAAGCCCTTGTGGCTTACCGCTTCTTGGTAAGGGATAAACCCTTACCCTACGAACTTTTTTAGATATCTCTTTATACCAAAAAACCTTTAGATTTTTAAGATCTCTCATCTTTGAAAAATTTTTTCAGACATTCCTGGTTACAAAAATAGTAATCTCTTCCGCCTATTCTCTTTTTTAAGGCCGATCGTTTGGGAATATAGGTCTGGCAAAATGGGTCCTGGACAAGTTCTTCTGGTTCAGATCCTTTTGCAATAATTTTCCTTCCAATTATGAATGGCTTAATGAGAAAGCGTATGATTGAGATAAGGAAGATAACGAGGAGGAAGAGTAGGAGAAGGCGAATCATGATTAAATCACTTAGACCAAAGGGCGGGTTGAAATTTCTCCACCCCTTGATCTTCTTGTAAGTTATCCAATAGGTCTTGAATCGTCCTCTTAAACACTGGATGGATAAAGTCTCGGTCGATTTCAGCCATTGGAATCAGGACAAACTGCCGTTTATGGAGATGGGGGTGAGGAACGCAGAGCTCTTCAGTTTTGATTTCTTCGTGATCAAAGAAAAGGAGGTCAAGGTCGATGAACCGAGGTCCCCAGCGAAAGGTCTCTACTCTTCCTAACTTCGACTCAATGGCCTTTAAATCTTTGAGCAGTTCATGGGGGTTTAGATCTGTTTCGATCTTGATCACTCCATTGATAAACCAATCCTGATCTTTATAGCCAATAGGCTGGGTTTTAAAAAAGGAGGATCTTGCCAGGAGTTTATGCCGATCAACTTTTAAGATCTCAGAGATGGCTCTCTCACATTGGCCGACTTTATCGCCTATATTCGAACCGATCCCGATGTAGGCAATATGTCTCATTCCAAGTAGCGAAGTTAGATAGGAGGTATTCTACTTCTTTTCGGAGATCTCTTCTGTCTTTTTGGGTGTCACGTCGATCTCTTCCTGATCTTTACTGGTGGCCCTTTTGAAGTTCCGAATACCCTTCCCCAGTCCTTCTCCAATCTGAGGTAGTTTTCCTGCTCCAAAGATGATCAGAACAATGACCAGGATAACGATCAACTCCGGCATTCCTATTCCAAACATTTTTTCCTCCCTTTAGGACAATGGTCATTGGTTTGAATCATAAGACCCAAACCCTTTTTATAAAACCCTTATACCACTTCACGCCATGGGCTATACTCTTCGCGTTTTACTTTCTTAGTTGGCGGAAGTGCATGGGAATCGAACCCACCGCGGACCTCTTAAGCCCGCCACTGGATTTGAAGTCCAGGAGGCCCACCAGGACCTAACCACTTCCATTTTTTAGACTAATCGATTTTCTCTTTAAAGTCAAGGAGTTTGGATTAAGAATTCTCAATGTCTTTTCACGAGAATGGCGACCTCTTATAATCTCTATACAACTTGGTGAAATTCCAAACTCTTTTGCTAAAAAACGGATCAGTGCCTCGTTTGCCCTTCCCTCTATGGGTGGTGCTGTGATCTTGACTTTGATCCCGTCTCGAAAGGGACCTAAAATCTCATTGTTCGAGGATCTGGTTTGAAGATAAACCTTGATAAGGATTTCTTTCATTTCTTCTTCAAAAAGGGAGGCCAAGGTTCAAACCCCATCTTATTTTTCTCTTAAAGAAGCATGAACCCTTGACTCCACGACCCCTTGACCCCTGACTATTTTATTCCAATAAATGAAAGCTGTCTTCCAGTTAGCCCCTCTTTTCGGTAAGAGAAGAAGAGGTCTTGATGGCAACAGGTGCAAAGATCGATTTTGAAAATCTGCTTTTCCTCGATTCCTTCTTTTTTCATCTGGTCAATATTGATCTTAGCGAGGTCTACCATCCACTTTTTCTTCCCCTTTAATATAGAAAAGGAAGCCCACTCGGGCAAGAAAACTTCCTCGCCAATTTCATAGCAACAAGGACCGATAGCAGGTCCTAAAGCGACGAATACATCTTCTATGGAACAACTAAATACCTCTTTCATTTTCCTTAGAGCCTTGACGACGATATGAAGGCTGGTCCCCTGCCTTCCTGCATGGACAGAAGCAATTACCCTCTTCTTCGTGTCGACCATAAAGATGGGCAGACAGTCTGCTGTAAGGATGCCGAGGAGGGTATTCGGTAAGTGAGTGATTAAGGCATCATATTCAATGGGAGAGGGAAGCCTCCGTAGAGAGTCTTTAAGAATCAGGATTCGGTCCTGATGAATTTGATGAAGAAGGATAAGCCGTTTGGGATCAAATTGAAAGGTCTCTGAGATCAGGCCCTTATTTTTGATCGGATTCTCTTCCCAATCCCCATTCTCCTCACTAAGATTGAGGGAATCATAGGGTGGTGGACTTACTCCTCCCTGACGGGTTAGGAATGCATGCTGAATCCACCCGAGTTTTTCGAATTCAGGAATTTCAAAATAGGGGATGCCCTTTTTTATTTTGAGAGAAGACAGACCTAATATTCTCATAGGTTTAAATTTCAACTGGATGGTTTCCATCAAGTGATGGATTACTGCTCCCGCAGGAAAGACAATATCTTACTCATATCTTCAGGAATAGGTGAAATAAAAGAAACCCTTTCTCCTGTCCGGGGATGAATAAATCCTAAGCGGTGAGAGTGAAGTGCCTGTCGATTCATCCTTCTCACCAACTCTCTAAATAAAGGATCCCCGAACGCTCCAGGTTTACCTTTTCTCCCATAGAGTGGATCTCCTAAAAGAGGATGCCCTATGGAGGAGAGGTGAACTCTAATCTGGTGGGTTCGGCCTGTATGGGGGAAAATCTCAAGAAGGGTAAACCCATTAAGTCTTTCCATCACCCTCCAATGAGTAATCGCCTCTCTTCCTTTTCGGGTTCGAGTGGACATCCGCTTTCTCTGGCTCAAATGCCTTCCAATAGGAGCATTGATGACACCCGTGTCTTGACTAAATTTTCCATAGACAATGGCCAAATAAGACTTTTCTACCGTGCGGTTTTTAAACTGCTTGGTCAATTGATGGTAGGCTTGGTCATCCTTTGCAACGACCATTACTCCAGAGGTTCCTTTATCCAACCGATGCACAATCCCTGGCCTAATGGATCCATTGATCCCCGCCCTATCTTTGCAATGGTATAAGAGTGCGTTCACCAATGTACCCGAAGGATTTCCATAAGCAGGGTGGACCACCATCCCCGCGGGTTTATCAACCACGATAATGGATGGATCTTCATAGAAGATAGTAAGAGGAAGAGGTTCTGGCTGAAGAAAAATGGGTTTAGGTCGAGGAATCATTCCAGAAACGATGTCGCCTGTTTTCAGATGAGAACTGGGTTTGGCCTCTTTTTGGTTGAGGAAAACCATTTTTTCTTGGATTAATCTTTTTGCTTGAGATCGAGAAAGGTTCAATCGGCTTTCAGAAAGGAATTGATCGAGCCTCTTTCCGCTCCATCTCCCATTCACCGTGATTGAAAACGGTCTTCCCTGCTTCTCAATCTGACTATCCAACTCTCGTGCTCCTTGTGGGTGATGGATGATGTCTTTTGCGATTTAGGTAATTGCCTTCTCAATACAGAGGGCAAGAAGAGGAATTTCTTCATCGAAAATCGTCCTCATGTCCAAAATCACCTCATCTTTACTGATGCGTGCAATGACAGGGGGTTTCCCTCTCCTCAATCTCTCTTCAAGAGTGTTGACAGAAAGAGAAAGGGGACTGATGGCAAGGACCACAGTAGGAAGTTCCTGCAGTGGAAGGGCACCTCCGCCAACCTCGGAGATATCCTCTCTTAGGGCGAATTGGGCTTGAGCTTGGGCTTTCTTGGATAACCTTCTTAGAAGCCTCCGCCCCCTGCTCTTAAGTTTTTTCATATCAAAACTTATCATCCGAAGGGTTGGTATCTCCTCCATTGCCTTTTTCTCATCGAGATAAAGGAGGAGGGTAGATTCAAGAGCAGCCAAAGTGAGTTTGTCGATCCGAAGGGCCCTTGTCAGGGGATTAATCTTGATGAGATCGAGAAGCCCTTTCTTTCCCAAGAGGATTCCTGCCTGAGGTCCTCCTAAGAGTTTATCACCGCTAATGGTGACCACATCCACACCTGTTTTGATCGCCTCTTGAACGGTAGGCTCTTTCTCCAATCCATATCGGCTGAGGTCTATGAGACAACCGCTCCCCAAGTCATTCATCACTGTGAGATGGTGTTTTTCCCCTAACTTAACCAGTTCCTCAAGGGATACTTCAGCAGTAAATCCCATAATTCTGAAGTTGCTTGTATGGACTTTCAGGAGGAGAGCGGTTTGAGGTCCAATGGCCTTTTCATAATCGCTGAGGTAAGTTCGATTGGTCGTCCCAACCTCTTTGAGGATGGCACCACTTCGTTTCATCACATCAGGGATCCGGAAGGATCCTCCAATCTCTACCAGTTCCCCGGTTGAAACGATAGCCTCCCTTCCTTCGGCAATGGTGTTGAGGGCAAGCAGGACTGCCCCTGCATTGTTATTGACAACCAGTGCTGATTCTGCCCCTGTCAAACGGCAAAGCAGTCCCTCGATGTGGGAATAACGATTCCCCCGTTCCCCCCGTTCAAGATCATATTCAAGATTGGAATAGGATTTGGAAATATCGATAATATGCTGGAGGGCCGAGGGATGAAGTGGTGATCTTCCTAAATTGGTATGAATGATAATTCCTGTTGCATTGATCAGTCTTAATAGGTTGGGCTGAATCTGAAGGTCGATCTCCCTCTGAAAAATGGGAAAGAGATGATCAAAAGAGAAGAAAGAGGGATCGATCTGAGAGGGATCCTCTTTTTGGAGGATTTCCTCACGCAGTCTTTTCAGTCCCCTTCGAATGGCCTCCACCACAACGCTTCGAGGGTGTGTCCTTAAGAGGCTAACCATCTCTGGTCTTGAAAGGATCTCCTCAACGCTTGGGATTTTACGAAGGGCCTGTTGACGAGGGGTTGAAGACATTGGGCCTCCTCCTTATTAATAACGTCTTTAAAATCTTTAGGAAGTTCATTCGAATGAACCGTGTGGGCCATTCCAACTCCTTTTTCTCGCAGACCGTTGACATACTATAAGCATAGAGCGAACGGGAGACATTATCGATCGTTTTCAATTTCTCCTCCCTCTCTTTTGGATCTGGAAGTGACATAATCCGATCGACCTCATTCATCATCTGGACAGCGCCTTGGATTCGAAGCTCGACCGATTCGGCTGTCTTTTGGTCAATCAGACCGTACTCGGCCTTTAACCGATTGAGCCTCTTTCCTGCCTCATAAGTACTCTCCACAATCTCATCCCGGGTCATCCACTGGGTCTCATAATTTAAGATATATTTCCAACTGGGAGAGACCAAGGCCTGGCGGTGCTCCTCCACTGTTTGATAAAGAAGACGATATCCATACTTTTCTGGCTCTTCAAAGACGGCGCTCCCTGGATCTAAAAAAGGGGCGAGGGGTGAGATGAAGGGGATCAGTTTACGGTAGGGCTGAAATCGCTCAAGGAGATAGCGACAGTAATCCACCGTTCCAATGACCGAGGAATAGGTCTGTTTGGGAAGCCCAATCATGAAAAAGATATCGATTCGTTTGGAACCAAGATCAATGGCATCTTGAATCATCCTCTCCAGCGAGGCGTTATTGTAAGGTCTTCCAAAGGCCCTTCGGACCTCTTCATCATGCGACTCAGGAGAAATTTCGAGATTAAAATTGGTAATGGATTTAGCAATGCCCTCCAGATGAGGTCTCGCTGGGGGAACAAAGAACTCAAAGGCAATGTGGTTTTCAATCCTCTTCTTTCTCATCTCTTGAAGGAAGGTAAACGCGTACTCCTCTCCAGGCTGAAAGATATCGCCAATGATCATAATGGGTGCATGGAGGTGGTCTGAGATATTGAAGATATCCTGTGCAAGGAGTTTGGGATCCCGATAGGCAGGCTTGGGTCGATTCGCCATGGACCGAAAGGTATAGGAAGAACCTCCACAGGTCTTGCAATGATATCGGCACCCACGACAGGTGAAAACGGCTGTCACAGGATAACTGTACCAGTCGACAAAGGGCTGGTATCCTGTTGGATCTGCATATCTGACAACCTTCTTCATAATATGTCTATAGTCGATCGTAATGGTATTGAGGTCCTCGGGGACATAGGTCAGGGGGTTGGAACGGATGCCATTGGTACCATCCCTCCACGTAAGGTTAGGGATCCTCTCCACCCCCCCCTTCTTTTTAATAGCCTGGAGAAGTTGGAGCAGAGGTTCTTCTGTTGAATCCCCTCTTACAACAAAATCGATAAAAGGATAATGGTGTAGAATCTCTTCGTGGAAATAGGTAGCTGAAAGACCCCCTAAAATGACAGGACTCCCTGGATGATATCTTTTTACTATCTCCGCAAGGGCCAGGGCACCCTGGACATGAGCCATCCAGTGAAGATCAATCCCAAATGCCATGGACTTCTCTTTTGCGATAAACTTCTCTACATCAAAATCCTTATCCTTGAGCATCTTCAAAGCAATATTGACAATCCTTACCTTGAGGCCATGACGTTCCAAGTATTCCGAAAGGCTGGCAAACCCAATAGGATACATTTCAAATATGGGAGTAGATGGAACCACATCGCTAATCGGCCCATGAATTCCAGGCAGAATCCTGAAATCATAAACCGTGGGTGGATGGAGAAGGATTAGATCAACTGTTGACATCTTATTTGGGTGAAGAGGGGGGTCCCGTCTCTGAAAATCTTGATTTAAAGGCCTCGATCATCTTGACTAAATCAGGGTCTCCCTTCGTCTTGTCGCTTAATGGAAAGACGGTGTGAGTGAATTCATTTTTCCCCTGAAAATTTTTTATATTCCTTTCCATTTCTTCCTGGGCCCTCTTCCACTGAGCCCTTTCAGATTCTGAAAGGTTTTTGGAAGAAAGTTTGCCTTTAATGTTTTGGAGGCTGTTCTCGAAAGATCGCCTTTGCATGCTATTGGTCAGAGTGGGTTCAGAATGATAGAGGGTAAGATCGACCCTTGCTGCATACATCCCTTTCGATGCCGTTTGAAATATTGCCGTGTTATTGATGACTGGAGCATAAAGGAGATGGGTGCCCGTATGTCCTCCAAAAATGAGCCGAACCCCAGGATTGACCTGAGCAAATTCCACATCCTTTGCATAACCCAGATGGCTGAGAAGAACGATGAGATCGGCTTTGGTCTGAAGTTCTTTGATCATCTCTCTACCCACTTCCATCGGATTCTGAATCATCAATCCCTTCATTCGAGGATCGGCTGGACCTGAAAAACATTCTGGTGAAATCAGGCTAAAAATTCCTATCCTTAGCCCATTTCGCTCCTGAATCAGATAAGGCTGAAAAATAGGCTTTTTTGTTTTAGCATCAAAGAGATTGGAGGAAAGGAAGGGAAAGTTAGCCCTCTTTGATATCTCCATTAAGAATTCCTTCCCAAGGGTGAGGTCATCTTCCCCAACACCCACCGCATCATAACCCATCAGATTGAAACTCTCGATGATCAGGTACGCCTTCTCACGGATCACCCTTAAATCGCTCTCCGGAATTGGGTTGAAATACCTCTTAAATAAAAGATCACCTGAATCCAATAGAACTACCTCTTTTTCTTTTCCCCTCACTTCTTTTATCCATGTCCCTCTTCTGGCCAGACCGCCAAAGCTATATATCTGGTTTCAGGTGGGGCATGGTTCAATCTCCCCATTAATATTATTACTATAAAGAAACACAAGGGTTTTTGGAAATTTTTGGGCAGTAACAGGCAGCCCATTGGCCAAAACCAAAAAAATCAATAGGGATAGGATGAAAAACCCTCTCTTTTTCACTGATCGTTCCTCTGAAAGAGGCTAATAAAATTTGTTAGCCCATCATTCATAAGCATTTCATAACAATTATTCCCTATCCAATCTTACAAAACAAGTTCCAGATCATCCCCTATTCTCTTCTCAGTATTGATTACTGAAATTGATCTGGAGAATTCCCTTTGGAATCAAATTATTCCTAAATTGAGTGGTTCTAACAGTTTCTTAGGAAAGCAGGGATGCCGAAAAGGTTTTTAGAGCGATTACCTTTTATTTGCTCAACCACTATCGTGGGCTGATTAACCCCTGACCCGTTTGGTGTAATGAATAAGGTATTATCCTCACTTAGCAAAAATCGCATCCTAAAAAACTTTGAGGCATTCCTGCTCTCCTTTAGGGATGCTAAATTTCACAGATTAGGTCATGATTATAGACGTCCCTTTTCTTTCATCAGTCGAATCATTAGTTCTTTGTAATTCTTTGGCGGGATAACCCTCTTCTCTCTTTCGACCATCTTCATCGCTTCGGTAGGACAGAAATGGGCACAGACTCCGCAACCAATACAGAACTCTTGGTTGACCAAAGGATAATCCCCTTCCATCTTAATGGCCTTAATTTGACAATGATCAACGCATAACTCGCACCCATTGCAAGCCTCTGGGTCAACTGTTGCAATATAATTCGTAGTGGTTATCGCATGTTTTAATTGGTAGTTAGTGATTCCTTTGAGGAAACCGCAACAGCACCCACAACAATTGCAGATGAAGGTAGTCTGATCCTGTAGGTTGTCACCAATGTGAACCAATCCCAAATCCTCTGCTCTCTTTAAGGTCTCGAGCAATTCATCAACCGATGCCCTTCTTGCAAATCCCTGTTCCACCAGAAAATCGGAGGCATTGCCAAGGCTCATACAGATATCATCGATCGGTGCAGAACAATTCTTTCCAAGATGCCATGCCTCGTGCCGACAATAACATTTTCCAAGACTTCCCCTCCCTGCATTCTTAATATGCTCAACCGCCTCATCAAATTTTAAGACCTCGCTTCTCACTTCTGGAAGGACATCGCTGTAGATATAGGCTTTCCCTCTACTTGTTCCGGGTGGAAAGAATTCCTGTAAGAATTCAGGTGTATTCTTATAAGTCTGCATTAATTCCGCCAATCGTTTCATGGGAAGTGATTCATCGGTTCGCATAAAAGTAAATTCAAAAAATCCCATCAACCCTGGTGAAAGCAAATATCTCACCCTCCCCTCCTTCCTCGAAGAGACGATCAGACCTTTCTTCAGCATCCCTTTTAAAATACCCTCTAACTCTTCACTCTCAAACCCGGTGGCCTTCTGGATTTCATCAAGGTCTGCCAAACCGAAAGGGAATTTGGCTCCTACCTGAGCCTCTTTATCGGTATATAGAATCGATAAGATTTCATAGACCGATGCATGTTCAGGAAGTCCGACTGGATTCTGATGAAGCCTTTTTTGTAATTGCCTTAAAATTTCCTCCTTCACTGTAAGATGTCCCATCTTTCTCCTCCTGATTTCTTAATCTTCTCTTCCCCCAAAGGCATCGACTTAATAAGCCCCAAATTCTTAGTCCCAACCTCTTAATATGGATATGGGTTCGGTTTTAGATGATAATCTTTTTATATCTTAAGGTGAATTGAAAAATCAACCAAATTGACAAATTTCACTTGACCACATAGAATGAGGTTCCTAAAATCTTTGAGGGAAACAAGGGAGGAGAAAAAATGGTCAAATCATGGAAAAGGATCCATTCAGAAAGATTACAATCCTATCGGGTCTTCTCGGTTCGGACAGATACGGCCGTCTCTCCCAGAACAGGGACGAAACATGACTTTTATGTCATCGAATCAGAGGATTGGGTCAATATCATCCCCATTACTTCAGATCATCAGGTGGTGATGATCAGACAATACCGGCATGGCTCTAAAGAAGTGACCCTTGAAATACCTGGAGGTTTAGTGGATCCAGGAGATACACCGAAAAAGGCAGCCCTCCGGGAATTATTAGAGGAAACAGGGTACCATGCAAAGAGAATAGAACGAATCGGTGTAGTCAACCCCAACCCAGCCATCTTCAATAATCGGTGTTATACCTTTTTGGCTAAGGGTGTAAAGAAAGTGGCAGGTCCTACCCCTGATCAAACTGAGGATATTGAAGTGATTCTCGTTCCCTTAAAGAGAATCCCTAACCTCATTCTAAAGGGCAAAATTAGTAATGCCATGGTGATCACTGCATTTGCCCACTATATTCTTAGATATCCAAAAGACATCTTGTAGGGCTTAGAGAAACGGTACCCTTAACCATCTCTAATCCTTTCTCTTAAGGGTAAATTCCTCTTAGCCTTGTGGCTTCAGCCACTCGCCCGATTCCAAGGACAAGCGCGGCTGTCCTCATAGGGATCTTTCTTGAAAGAGAGAGTTCCAGAACCTCTCGAAAACTCCGTTGCATAATTCGGGTCAACCGATCTAAAACCTCTTCTTCGCTCCAGATCAATTCCTGAAGGTTCTGAACCCATTCAAAGTAGGAGACCGTCACCCCCTCCTGCATTGGCCAGGATATCAGGAACGATAAAGACACCTTTTTCATTGAGAATCTCATCTGCCTCCGGTGTGGTGGGTCCGTTGGCCCCTTCAGTAATGATCTTGGCTTTGATTCGAGGGGCATTCTTCTCTGTAATTTGATTCTCAATCGCCGCAGGGATCAAGAGGTCACAATCCAATTCTAATAACTCCTCGTTGGTGATCTCCATCTCTTCCTTTTTATCGCAAACAAAGCAGGAGTATTGGGCTTTACAGTCCAGAACTCTTTTCAGGTCAAGACCTCTTTCATTATAAAGACCCCCTTTTGAATCGCTCAGGGCAATCACTTTCGCTCCCAGTCGCTGAAAATGTCTGGCAGCCACCCCTCCTACATTTCCACATCCTTGAATGGCCACCGTGGCTCCTTCAATCGATTTTTTCAAATACTTCAGGGCTTCAAGGGAGGTAATGACAACCCCTCTTCCTGTGGCTTCAAATCTTCCAAGAGAACCACCTAATTCAATGGGTTTCCCAGTAACCACCCCAGGAACAGAATACCCTTTTAAGATGCTATAAGTATCCATGATCCAGGCCATCACCTGGGGATTGGTATAGACATCTGGAGCAGGGATATCCTGCTCCGGTCCCAACATCAACGATATCTCCCATGTAAATCGTCGGGTCAGATGCTCTATCTCATGGAGCGACATCTCTTTAGGATTGCATTGAACACCACCTTTTGCTCCCCCAAAGGGAATATTGACCACAGCCGACTTCCAGGTCATCCACATCGCCAGGGCCCTCACTTCATCAAGGTCAACATCCGGATGATACCTAATCCCACCTTTGGCAGGTCCTCTCGACACATTATGTTGAACCCGATACCCTGTAAAAATCTTTACCTCTCCATTATCCATCTTGACAGGGAAGTGAACAATCAACTCCCTTTTTGTGCTTTTCAACTTCTCAATAAAACCAGGTTCGAGATTCAAATATTTTGAAGCAATGTCTACCTGTTTCTTTGCCATCTCAAAAGGGTTAGTTTTTACAGAAGCGTTGCTCATTTTCTCCTCCTCCATTTGGGTATAGTATCGATCTTCCTTTAAAGTTTCTCATACTTCTCATTCCTTTTTCAAGAGAATGATTTTAGGCCCTTAGGGAATCGATATCGACAAAAGATTGTCGATACGGCTAAGCGGCAATGCCAATGATTTTAAAAATTTTTTGCATCTCTCTTTGGACGTTTTCATAATGGATGTCAATCTGGGATC
>Ga0315298_1000585_pt1 | contig 70911 bp, 65 predicted proteins | sample WHS_1_MG_FD_203077 | JGI IMG/M metagenome (GOLD analysis project Ga0315298, IMG submission 203077) | Extremophilic microbial mat communities from Washburn Hot Springs, YNP, Wyoming, USA - WHS_1_MG | ecosystem: Environmental > Aquatic > Thermal springs > Hot (42-90C) | place: USA: Wyoming...
TTTAAGGCGTGCATGGGGTCTGCAGTGGTGCAGGTAGCTTGGGACGTCTAACTGCGCGTGGAGATGCCCTTCATGCCCGCGCCCATTTCCGCCATCCAATTGGCGGGCAGCATCGGCATCGATGAGGCCACAGCGGCCGCGCTGCGACGCTAGGGGAAGCGGCCGCCTTGTGCGCACGCAAGGATACAAGGCTTCTCACGCCTCGGTTACGTGCCGTCGCGTAATTTGTGCAAAAAAATTCTCATTTCAGATAATGGAAGTTATCTCAACCGGAAGATGCGCACTCGGGCACTCGGGGTCACGCCGCCGTGCTGAACCCCTCTTTCCCTTCATACCCCCCGTGGCCTGCGTCCGGGGATGGCCTCATGGCTTACTCATTTACTCAGCCGCGGAGAAATTCCGCCCACGCCTGCATCAGATCCCGCCGCTTGTCCAGTAGGTCTCCGCGCCGATATGCCGCCTCGACGGCATTGCCGATGGTATGCGCCAGCGCCATCTCGACCACCTCAGACGGAAAGCTGGTCGCCTCAGCGGCCCAGTCGCGAAACGCCGAGCGAAAGCCGTGCACCGTCAAGCCGGGCCGCATGCCGCGCAAAAGCTCCAGCATCGCCATGTTGGAGATCGTGGGCTTTCGAGCCCCCCAAAACACGAAGTCCCCATCCATGCGCGGGATGCTGCGCAGCAGCGTTACCGCGGCATCGGACAGCGGCACGCGGTGTTCCCTGTGTGCTTTCATGCGCTCGGCAGGCACGATCCACAGCCGGGCTTTGAGGTCGATTTCCGACCAGCGCGCGCCGATGACCTCACCCGTGCGCGCTGCCGTCAGGATGGTGAACTGCAAGGCCCACGAGGACATGCTCGCCCGAGCCCGAAGCTCGGCCATGAACGCGGGCACATCGACCCACGCCATCGCCGCGTGATGCTCAACGCGCTTTCTCTTGCTGATCGTCGGCAAGAGCTTGTCCAGATGCCCGCGCCACAGCGCCGGGTTCTCACCGGATCGCAACCCGCGCGCCTTGGCCGCCGATAGCACCGCCTCGATGCGCTGGCGCACGCGGGTCGCCGTCTCGTGCTTGTCCGTCCAGATCGGACGCAGCGCCGCCAGCACATCCTCTGTGGTGATTTCGGCCACCGGCTTGTCGCCAAAGACGGGCAGGGCATAGGCGCGCAGTGTGTTGATCCACTGGTCGGCGTGCTTGGGATTTTTCCAGCCGGGTTTCATCGACTCCCACAGCTGCAACGCGACCTCAGCAAAGGTGTCTTCGGGCGTTTTGTGGACAGCGGTTTTTTCCGGACGCAGCTGCGCAAAGACATCTTCGCCGCGCTTGAGCCGCGCGCGCAGATCGGCGGACTTCGCTAAGGCATCGGCCAGGGTCAAAGCCACCGCAGAACCCAATGAATACTCGCTCGCGCGGCCTTTGACCATCACCCGCCATGTCCACAAAGCCGACCCGCCACGCACCCGCAAATACAGCCCGGGAGCGGCGCGGTGTACGCCTTCGACCCTGGAGAGCTTGCGCACTTCCTGCGCCGTGAGATGTTTGCCCGCCATACGTAGTCCGCTGAGTTCGTTGTCCACAAATTTGCTCTACAAAATTGATGATACTCACGGCGATGGTGTGGAACAAAGAGAAACGTCGCAAATCAATAACTTATTGAAAATATGGTGAAAAATGACCGAAAAGAAATCGTCGGAAACGTGAACCAGGCAGACTCCGTCTCCGCCAACACATTTTCGGAAGCCCATGATTTCATGGGCTTTTTTGTGTTCATCTGCTGCCGATCCTGCCTGGGCCCCCGGTGCGGAGGCTGGGTGGGGCGTGGGTCAGGCGCTACGGCGGGCGCGCATGGACTGGCCGATGGCGCGCAGCTGGGACTCGTCGAGCAGACGCGCGGCCATCGGCAGGAATTCTCCCTCCTCAAACGCAATGTGGCGTTGGTTGCGCGCGGCGAAAGCAGCGACGTCTGCCGCGTCCAGCGCGGCAGCATCGCCGGCGATCACCGCGGTGAGTTGTTGTCGCAGCCGCTGCCAGTCCGCGTCGAGTGCGCGGTGTTCCTGCGCGATGCGCGCCATCATGTCGCGCAGGCAGAGCGCATCCGACCCGGCCACTGCCTCGCGCAGGGCAGGAAACACATCGAGCTCTTCATCCTGGTGGTGATGATGGCCGGCGGTTTCGAAATAGCGCAGGATTTGGCTTGCCGCCTGTTTTGCATCGGCATCGGCACCGTGCGCGGCGAGGTGGGCCGGCAGGCGTTGCAGGGTGGCGCATTGTTTGGCGATGCGTTCGTGGCAGGCGGAGAGCAGGGCCAACGGCGCATCGAATCCGGCGGCAGACGACGTGCCGCCCAGCAAACTCATGGGCATGTCAACTCCCGTGAAGGCGGCGAACAACGCCGCTTAATGTGGTAACTATAATGCATCAATAGACGGCTGGATGCCGTGAGGAGTCGCACGATGGCCAACAATCTTGCGGTCAAACGGGTGTACGCGCCAGCGGCGGCTGAGGACGGATTTCGGGTGCTGGTCGATCGTCTGTGGCCGCGTGGTTTGAGCAAAGCGTCGGCGCACATCGATCTGTGGGCGCGCGACGTCGCGCCCAGCGATGCCTTGCGCCAGTGGTTCGGCCATGAGCCATCGAAATGGGACGAGTTCCGTCAGCATTACGCGCAGGAACTGGCGCAGCCCGACAAGGCGGCTGCACTGGCGGCGCTGCGTCAGGCACTTGCCGGACAGCCGCGTGCCACCCTGCTGTTTGCCGCGCACGACGAGGCGCACAACAACGCCGTGGCGCTGCTGCCGCATTTGCGCGCGGGACGACAGTGACTGCGCGTCTGGAGATCGCTGCCCCTGCGGCATTCCGCCTCGATTTGACCGTCTGGGCATTGCGTCGCTCACCGGCCAACCGCATCGATGTCTGGGACGGCGCGCGCTGGCGACGCAGCCTGAGCGTCGGCGTCGAGCCGGTACCCGTCGAAGTGGAGCAAACCGGCACGGTGCAGGCACCGCGGCTGGTCGTCTACTGTGCAGGGCGGTCAGCTCCAAGGGCTGGGCGACGTGCGCAGATCGTCGGGCAAGTGCGGGCGATGCTCGGGCTGGATGTGGCCGTGGAACCGTTCGAGCGCATGGCGGCGGACGATGCCCAGCTGGCGCCGCTGGCCGCGCGGTACCGCGGTTTTCGTCCGCCGCGCCTGCCCAGCGTGTTCGAGGCGCTGGCCAACGCGGTGGCCTGTCAGCAGGTCAGCCTGGCCAGCGGGCTGGCGCTGCTCGGCAAAACCGCAGCCTATCTCGCTCCGCAGGCAAGCCAGACCATCCCGCCGCCGTTTCCCAGCCCGTCAGCGGTGCTCGGCGCAGGCGCGCAGACGTTGCGCGAACTCGGCTGGAGCCAGCGCAAGGCGGATTACCTGCTGGGCTGTGCGCAGGCCGTGCAAAGCGGCGCGCTCGATCAGCAGGCACTGGTTGCGGCCGACGATGCGCAAGCGGTTGCACTGCTCAGCCGGCTGCGCGGCATCAAGCGCTGGAGTGCGCAATATGTCGCCCTGCGCGGCCTGGGGCGCCTGGCCGTGCTGCCAGTGGACGATGTCGGCGCGCACAAACACCTGGCGCTATGGCTCGGCCAGCCGCGGCTGGATGCCGCGGCGATGCAAACTTTGACGCTACGCTGGCGGCCATACGCCGGGATGGTGTACTTTTTGTTGCTGCTCAAGCGGCTGGATGACCAGGGGCTGCTTGGCGGCAAAGACTCCGTCAACTCCCGCACCATGCCTACCTTGCCATGACGCACAAATCCATTGTCACCTTGCTCGACGAACATCGGGCCATGCTGCGTACCATCCGCGCCGTGCGGTTGGCGCTGTTGGACGGGAAGGTGGCCGCAGCCAGACAGGCGCTTGACGAGCTGAAGGCGTTGCACGCGGCGCACATCGCGGCAGAAGAGGAAGAGTGGATCGGTCGACTGCAGCGCAACGCGCGCTGGCAGCCCAAGGTGTATCTGGCCGAGCACGCCAAACTCGGCGACATGATCGCGCAGTGGCACCAGCGTCTGCACGAACTGGCTGCAGACGCCTTGAGCGCGGGCGAGCGTCTGGATCTGCTCGACGCTACGCTGCCGTTGCAGCACCTGCTCGAACACCACTTCGAGCGCGAGGAAAAGGGCCTGTTCATCGAAGTGGCCGCCTGAGCGGGCAAAGACTGAGGACGTCGGGGATTGGCGGGCGCGTCGTGTCTGCCGCCCCATGAGCAGGGACACGGCGCGCGGCAAAGGGCCGGGCAGTGGATCGGGGAGGGCAAAGCCTTGCGCGTCGATGTCGCCCAGTCATGTACCGTGCACCGATGCCGCCAAGCGGCGCGCGCCCCGGCGCCTCCCAGCCATAGGCCGGTTCCGAACACGGACAGGCTACCGGTCAGCGGCGCAAAGGCGAGAACTTGGTTTCGCTTGCTGTGACGAGCATGGGCCGTTCCGGCCCGCCCGACTCTTGACGAAATCGATGACGCGCTCGATGCCGGCCTGCGCGGCGCAGGCGCAGCAGCTCGGCAGGTGAGCTTCCTGCACGAGTTGGCGACGGTGCATCTCCAGGATCTGTCGCCGCTGCAACCCGGCGTCGGCCGGCAGCCTGACGAGGCGCCCGCACTCGTGCTGCTGCAGGCTCGAAGTTCTCCGCACAGCGCTCGGCGTTGCCGCGAGCGGTGTCGATCAAGGGCATGGGGGCATCCTTCGGGAGCAGCTTGCCCTCCACGGGTGGCGATATGCCCCCAATCTTGCCCCCGGCAGTCAACGCACGACAGCGCACAGCGACGGCCACAAAAAAGCCGCAACGCCTTGATTTCTCTTCGCTTTGCGGCCTTGTGTGGACGCTGGTGAACAGGTGTTTGGTGGACCGAAGGAGGATCGAACTCCCGACCTCTGCATTGCGAACGCAGCGCTCTCCCAGCTGAGCTATCGGCCCAAAACCATAATCATAACCGAAATGATCCGGCGTTTGTTGCGGCGCGGTCCCTGGACGTAACCAACGGTATCTTTGATAGTGAGTTGCAGAGCGGCGACCTACCATTTCCTGGGTGAACAGGGATGGTGCCCGGCGGGGTGGAATGATGCGTTACGACGCGGCTGTGCTTGAGCGCGAATACAACAATCGCGAGCTGGTTCCGGATTGGGCGGACTATCTGGCCCGCTGGAGACGGGAATCGCAGGAGGCACGGCTGAACTGGCCCTGCCTGCTGGATCTGCCTTACGGCGATGGCATCGCGCAGACCCTGGACTGGTTCGCTCCCGCACACACCGGGTTGGCGCCTTGTCTGGTGTTCATCCACGGCGGCTGGTGGCGCTCGCTGGACAAGGCCGATCACAGCTTCATCGCTCCGGCCTATATCGGACGCGGAGTGCATGTGGCGGTGCTGAATTATTCGCTGGCGCCGGGCGCTGCGCTGCAGCACATCGTGCTCGACGTGGTGCGGGCACTGACCTGGATCTGGCAACGGGCGCAGGAGTTCGGTGTCGATGCGTCGCGCATCGTGCTGGCCGGGCATTCGGCCGGGGCGCACCTGGCAGCGATGATGCTGGCCTGTCGGTTCGATTGGGTCGATGAGCGCATGCCGAGGCAAATCGTCGCCGGCGCGATGGCGGTGTCCGGGGTGTACGACCTGGAATCGGTGCGCAAGACGGCGTTTTTGCAACGCGATCTGCGTCTCAGCCAGCACGCGGCGCGGGCGATGTCGCCTGCCTGGCTGCCGCCCGCGGGCGCCGCACCTTTGTTGCTTGCCGTTGGCGCGGAGGAATCGCAGGCGTTTCATGCGCAGGCCAGGCTGATGCACCGGCGCTGGGCGCACGGCGACAAGCCGATCGAGGTACAGGGGGCGCATCATTTTTCCGTGCTCGACGCCTTGGCGCAGCCGGGGTCGGTGTTGCACACCCGGCTGTGCGATCTGCTCGGTGTGCGCGCGGCGCCTGCCGGCCATGTGGAGCAAAACCGCCTGGCCGAGCAAGGGGCATGAGCCGACGGCTTCTTTACTGCTGTTGGACTTCGAGCACGCGCAGCAGACTGGAGGTATCGTCCCGGCCCCAGCCGGCGCGCATGAGGGCGTCGAGCTGCTGCCGCACCTGCTCCAGCGCGGGCAGGCGGAGCCCGACGGCCTGCGCCGATGCGGCAATCAGGCCGAAGTCTTTGGCGTGCAGCCGGGCCTCGATGCCGGCGCGAAAGTCGCGGTCGGCCATTTTCGGCCCCATGAGATCGAGCATGCGACTGCCGGCAAATCCGGTGGAAATGGCGCCGAGCACGGCGTGTGCCTCCACGCCCTGACGGGCGGCAAACAGCAGGGCTTCGGCGATGGCTTCGATGGTGACGACCTGGATGAGTTGGTTGCAGGCCTTGGCCACCTGGCCGCTGCCGCTGGGGCCGACGTGGCGCACGTTGCTGCCGAGCAGGCGCAGCAGCGGCAGCGCGCGCTGAAAGCTGTCCGCCTCACCGCCGACCATGATGCTCAACGTCGCCTGCTGCGCGCCGGCAACGCCGCCGGACACCGGTGCGTCGAGAAAATGCAGTCCGGCAGTTTTCAGGACTTTGGCGATGTTGCGCGCACCTTCGGGTGAGATCGTGCTGTGATCGATGCAAATCGCCCCGCGCGGGGCGCCGTGGATGACGCCGTCGGCGCCGCACAGCACCTGTTCCACGTCCTCCGTGGTGGTGACGTTGGTGAACACGAATTGCGCGTGACGTGCCGCTTCGGCTGGACTGTGGGACGGCTCGATGCCCAGGGACAGCGCGGCATCGCGCGAGGCGGCGCTGCGGGCGTAGACACGGGCACTGCAGCCATGGCGCAGCAGGTGGTTGAGCATCGGGGTGCCCATGGCGCCCAGGCCGATGAAGCAGATCGGCGGGGCGCTGCGGTCGTGCCCGGGGGCGGGCGGTAGTGATGAAGTCTGCGTTGTGTCAAATTGCATAGACACTGCCTATAGTGCGGATTGAAACTGCCGATTGGACTTGAACGGCGCGAAAACTTAAAGTTTGCGCTGCAGCAACGTAGAACAATGACGTTGTCTTCCTGTGTCGGCGCCGCATGCTCAAGGCGGCCTGACTGACAACACCCAGCCACCTCAAGGAGTCTTCCATGTCTTTGATCAACACTGCAGTCAAACCCTTCAAAGCCACGGCGTTTCAAAACGGCAAGTTTTTCGACGTCACCGAGGCCAATTTCAAGGGCAAATGGTCCGTGCTGATGTTTTACCCGGCCGACTTCACCTTCGTCTGCCCCACCGAGCTCGAAGACCTGGCCGACAACTACGACACCTTCAAATCGCTCGGCGTCGAAGTGTATGGCGCATCGACCGACACCCACTTTGCGCACAAGGCCTGGCACGACACGTCCGAAGCGATCAAAAAAGTCAAGTTCGCGCTCATCGGTGACCCCACCGGCGCGCTGACGCGCAATTTCGACGTGATGATCGAGGAAGAAGGCCTGGCGTTGCGCGGGACCTTCGTCATCAACCCCGAAGGCATCATCAAGCTGTGCGAAATCCACGACAACGGCATTGGCCGCGACGCCAAGGAGCTGTTGCGCAAAGTCCAGGCGGCGCAGTACGTCGCCTCGCACCCCGGCGAAGTCTGCCCGGCGAAGTGGAAGCAGGGTGACGCCACGCTCAAGCCCTCGCTCGACCTGGTCGGCAAGATCTGACAGCGGGCGGAGCGCCTTTGCGGCGCTCACGGCGCTCTTTTCTGCACACTTTCGACGTTTTCACGCCCGTCAGCGGGCGCGCAGCCGTGGGCCGGTTCGATAGCCGGTCACGGCCCATTGCACTGGCATGCGGTGATGGCCGTCACCGCATGCCGCCATACCCAGGATTCATCATGCTCGACGATGCCCTGCTATCGCAACTCAAGTCGTATCTGGAGCGGGTCACGCAGCCGTTCGAGCTGGTGGCCTCGCTCGACGCCAGCGAGTCCTCGGCGCAACTACGCACATTGCTGCAGCAGATCGCCGCGCTCAGCGACAAGATCACGCTGCGTCTGGACGGCGACGATGGACGCAAGCCGTCGTTTGCCCTGCGGCGCAGCAGCGGCGAGCCGCTGCATCTGCGCTTTGCCGCCATTCCGCTGGGGCACGAATTCACCTCGCTGGTGCTGGCGCTGCTGTGGGCGGGGGGGCATCCGCCCAAGGTCGAGGCGCAGACCGTCGAGGCCATCCGCCGCCTCGACGGCGAGTATCGCTTCGAGGTCTACATGTCGCTGAGCTGCCACAACTGCCCGGACGTGGTGCAGGCGCTGGCGTTGATGGCCGTGCTCAATCCACGGGTGCAGACGGTGGTGATCGATGGCGCGCTGTTCCAGGCCGAGGTCGAGTCGCGGCAGATCATGGCCGTGCCCACGGTCTACCTCAACGGCGAGCCATTTGCCAGCGGCCGCATGGATGTGGAACAAATTCTCGCCCGGCTCGACGCCGGCGCGGCGCAGCGCGACGCTGCCCGACTCGGCGGCAAGGAACCGTTTGACCTGCTCATCGTCGGCGGCGGCCCGGCGGGAGCGGCTGCGGCGGTGTACGCAGCACGCAAGGGCATCCGCGTGGGGCTGGCAGCAGAACGTTTCGGCGGCCAGGTCAACGATACCCTGGCGATCGAGAATTACATTTCCGTGCTGCAGACCGATGGCCCGCGTTTCGCCGCGGCGCTGGACGCGCATGTGCGGCAGTACGGTGTGGACGTGATGAACCTGCAACGCGCCGACAAGCTCGTGCCGGCGGCGGAGCCCGGCGGCCTGCATGCCGTGCAGCTGGCCAATGGTGCGGTGCTGCGTTCGCGCAGCGTCATCCTGGCCCCCGGGGCGCGCTGGCGGCAACTCGGCGTGCCCGGAGAAGAGGAGTACCGCAACAAGGGGGTGGCGTACTGCCCGCACTGCGACGGCCCGTTGTTCAAAGGCAAGCGGGTTGCCGTCATCGGCGGCGGCAATTCCGGAGTGGAAGCGGCGATCGATCTGGCCGGCCTCGTGGCGCACGTCACCCTGCTCGAATTTGCCGCCGAACTGCGCGCCGATGCTGTGCTGGTGAGCAAGCTGCGCAGCCTGTCCAACGTCACCGTCATCATCTCGGCGCAGACGACGCAGATCAGCGGCAATGGCAGCAAGGTCGACGGCCTGATCTACACCGACCGCACCAGCGGCAACAGCATCCGCCTCGACCTCGACGGCGTGTTCGTGCAGATCGGTCTGGTGCCCAACACCGAGTGGCTGAAAACCACGCTCGAACTCAACCGCTTCGGCGAAATCGTCGTCGATGCCAAGGGACAGACTTCGCTGCCGGGCGTATTCGCCGCTGGCGATGCGACGACGGTGCCGTACAAACAGATCATCATCGCTGCCGGTGACGGCGCCAAGGCGGCGCTGGCCGCGTTCGACTATCTCATCCGCACACCGCAGCCGCAACCTGCGGCTGCCGTAGCAGCCTGAACCGCCGCCCCCGCAGGGTGAGCCGGTACACTGCGGCGTGTCAATGAATTTGCGAGTCTGCCCATGCTGTTGATGGTTCTGTCCCCGGCCAAGACGCTCGACTACACCACGGCGCCGACCACTTCGCTGGCCACCCAGCCGCAATTCGTCGAACAGGCTGCCGAGCTGGTGCAGGGATTGCGCCAGCTCAGCCCGCAGCAACTCTCCGCGCTGATGGGGATTTCGGACAAACTCGCTGCGCTCAACGCGGCGCGGTTTGCCGAATGGCAACCCAGCTTCGCCCCGCCACAGAGCAAGCAGGCCGTCCTCGCCTTCAATGGCGACGTGTACGAGGGCCTGGACGCGCCCAGCCTGAGCGAAGCCGATCTGCAATGGGCGCAGCGCCATCTGCGCATTCTCAGCGGGCTGTACGGCGTGCTGCGGCCGCTGGACCTGATGCGTCCCTACCGTTTGGAAATGGGCACGCCGTGGCCCAACGCCAGGGGCAAAGATCTGTACGCCTACTGGGGCGAGCGAATCGCCCGCGCGCTCGACGCCGAGCTGGCAGCGGGCGGGGGCGAGTCGGTGCTGCTCAACCTGGCGTCGGACGAATATTTCCGCGCGGTCGACCGCAAGGCGCTCAACGCCCGCGTGGTGCAACCCGTGTTTCAGGACGGGACGCCGCAAAAAGGCTACAAGGTGGTTAGTTTTTATGCCAAGCGGGCGCGTGGTCTGATGGCGCGCCATGTCATCGTCAACCGCATCACCGAGGTCGAGCAGATCAAGGGCTTCGACAGCGAAGGCTACCGCTACGTCGCTGCAGCGTCCACTGCCGACCAGTGGGTGTTTCGCCGCGACAAGGCGGCTTGAGGATGCGCCGATGACCAGCGAGCTCGTCGTCTACGGCATTGCCAGCTGCGACACCGTCAAGCGCGCCCGGCAGTGGCTGCAGGCGCACGAACTGGACCATCGCTTCGTCGATTTCAAAAAAACGCCGCCGACCGCTGCACTGCTGCACGCCTGGGCGCAGCGGTTTGGCTGGCAGGCTCTGCTCAATACCCGCGGCAGCACCTGGCGGCGACTCGACGCCGCGCAGCAGGCGGCGGTGGTCGATGCCGACAGCGCGGTGCAACTGCTGCTGCGCTCGCCCAGCGCGATCAAACGTCCCCTTGTCGAACGCGGCGGTCAGGCGCTGCTGCTCGGTTTCGACGCGGCGCAGTGGTCCACAGTGCTGTCATGACGACAATACCTGCGCCAGATACTTGCCCAACGCAAGCAGGGTGAGTGTGGGCGGCAGGCCCCACGGTTCGGGAATGACCGACGCGTCGCAGACATGCAGGTTGGGGCTGCGGCAGCTCAGCCGCTCGTCGACCAGCTCTCCCAGGCGCACCGTGCCGCCCGGATGCGCCGCCACCCACGGCGACACATACGGTCGGCCCGCGCCGCAGGCACGCAGCACGGCCCGCGCCTGCTCGACCCCGGCCTGCATGGTTTGCCGTTCCACCGCGCCGAAACGTCGCCAAGGCCGGCCCTGTGCGTCGATACGCCCGCCGATGTCATCGCGGATTTTCACCATGATCATCGCCGTGCGGCCGAAGCTGAGCAACTGATCCGGCCGCCCTGCCGCCCAGGCGAAGGCACGGAAAAAATTGGGCGGGATGGCGATGTCCGACAGCATGTAACCGGCCTGTGCATCGACGAAGCCGGCAGACATGGAAATTTCCTGCCCGCCACGGGTGATGGGCAGGTGACCCATGACGATGCGCAGGGGGTCGCAGAAAAAACCTTCGCCGGCTTCTTCGATGCCGCTGTGCTGCAGGATCACCGGACTGGCCACACCGCCTGCGCTGAGGATCACACGGCCGGCGCGAAACGTCTGCTGCGCACCGTCGCACAGCGCCTGCACCCCGACCGCGCGCCCCGCAGCGAACAGCACACGCTGCACCCGCACCCCGGTATGTAGATGCGCACCTTCCTTGACCGCCTGCTGCAACAGGCCGTGGGTCGACCAGAACGCCTCCGGCGGGCAGACGCCGTCGTGGCACAGTGTCTGGTCGATCATTTTGGGCAGCGGCTGCCAGGGCAAACCCAGCGACTGTGCAGCCAGCGCCAGCCGCGTGGCGACCGGCGCGAGCAAGTCCGGATGCAGTGGCGCGTTGGGGATTTCTCCCTGCACCTGCTCCAGCGCCGCAGCGAGATCGACGCCGCGGCGTGCAAACATCGACAGCGGTGGGGCGACGGCGGTGTGATAGAAGGTCACCGAGCCTCCACCGACCCGCAGGCTGCGCAGCAGCACCACGCCGGGGGCGATGTGCAGGGCCTCCTTGCGCCGCAGCAGGCCGAGCAGCTGGTTGCCCACCGGCGCGCTGCTGCCCTGTTCGAGGATGACGACTTTGGCGCCGGAGCGTGCCAGGTCACGAGCCGCCATGGCCCCGGCCGGCCCGGAGCCGACGACCAGCACGTCCGCAATCGGCGCGGCTTCAGCCATGCGCGCTGGCGCCCGGCAAGACGCTCACGCCGCGAGCAACTGCCGCAGCACGAACGGCAGGATGCCGCCGTGCTGGTAGTAGTCCACCTCGATCGGGGTGTCGATGCGCAGCTTGAGCGAGACACGCTGCCGGCTGCCATCCTTGCGGTGGATGGTCAGCACGGCGTCCTGCTGTGGGCGCAGGGTGTCGCCGAGGTCGAGGTCGAAGGTTTCGTCGCCCCTGATGCCCAGCGACTCCCACGAGTCGTTGCCCTGGAACTGCAGCGGCAGCACGCCCATGCCGACCAGGTTGGAGCGGTGGATGCGCTCGAAGCTGCGCGCAATCACCGCCTTCACCCCGAGCAGCTGCGTGCCCTTGGCCGCCCAGTCGCGGCTCGACCCGGTGCCGTATTCCTCACCGGCAAAGACGAAGGTCGGCGTGCCCTGGGCGATGTAGTGCATCGCCGCGTCGTAAATGAACTGCTTTTCGCCGCTGGGTTGCAGCAGGGTCACGCCGCCTTCCTCGCGCGAGCCGTCGGGCAGCGGCGGGATCATCAGGTTTTTGATGCGCACGTTCGCAAAAGTGCCGCGCATCATGATTTCGTGGTTGCCGCGGCGCGAGCCGTAGGAGTTGAAATCGGCCTTGAGCACGCCGTGCGCCTTGAGCCACTGGCCGGCGGGCGAGCTTTCCTTGATCGGCCCAGCAGGGGAGATGTGGTCGGTGGTCACCGAGTCGCCAAACAGCGCCAGCGCACGCGCGCCGCGGATGGACAGCGCGGGCGCGGCCGGCTGCATCGCAAAGCCCTGGAAAAACGGCGGCTCGGCGATGTAGGTGCTCTCCGGCCAGTCGTACACCTGACCCTTGACGCCTTCGATTTTTTTCCACAGCTTGCCCGGGTCCTTGGCCACCTGCGCGTAGTTGGCCTTGAACACCTTGGGGTTCATCGCGTACTTGAGCAGCTTGGCAACCTCTTCATCGCTCGGCCAGATGTCGCCGAGGTATACCGGCTTGCCCTTTTTGCCGTAACCCACCGGCTCGGTCATCAGGTCACGGCGCACGTTACCGGCAATCGCGTAGGCGACGACCAGCGGCGGGCTGGCGAGGAAGTTGGCCTTGATGTTGGGGTGGATGCGCGCCTCGAAATTGCGGTTGCCTGACAGCACCGCGGCGCACACCAGGTTGTTGCCGACCACCGTCGCCTCGATTTCCGGAGCCAGCGGCCCGGCGTTGCCGATGCACGTCGTGCAGCCATAGGCGGCGACGTTGAAGCCGAGTTTTTCCAGGTAAGGCAGCAACCCGGTTTTCTGCAGGTATTCGGTGACCACGCGCGAGCCGGGAGCCAGCGACGTTTTGATGTGCGGCTGCACCTTCAGCCCGGCCTCGACCGCCTTTTTCGCCAGCAGCCCGGCGGCCAGCAGCACGCTGGGGTTGGAGGTGTTGGTGCACGAAGTGATCGCGGCGATCAGCACATCGCCGTCGCCGATCGACAGACCTTTGGGCGCGTGTTCGGCATGCACGTGCGCGGCGCTTTCGGTACTGCGGTTGCCGACCATTTCGACCACATCGGCCTCGGCGCCGGGGGCCACATCAGGAGCCTCACCGTCGGTCTTGCCGTTGTGCACGGCAAAACGCTGGTTCAGGCGCTCGGCCGGCTGGTTGAAACCGGCTTCGGCCACCGGCTTGGAAAACAGCGCCTCGAACTGCGTCTTGACCTGACCCAACGGGATACGGTCCTGCGGGCGCTTCGGCCCGGCCAGCGAGGGCTCGACCGTGCCCAGATCGAGGGTGAGCACCTGTGAGTAATCGATCTGCCCGGCTTTGGGCACGCCAAACAGCTTCTGCGCTTTGAAATAGGCCTCGAACTGCTCGATTTCGGCTTTGCTGCGGCCGGTGCCTTTGAAGTAGTCGATGGTCTTGTCGTCGACCGGGAAAAAGCCCATGGTCGCGCCGTATTCGGGCGCCATATTGCCGATGGTCGCGCGGTCGGTGACCGTCAGGCTGGCCGTGCCTTCGCCGAAGAACTCGACGAACTTGCCGACCACCTTGGCCTTGCGCAGCATCTCGGTAATGGTCAGCACCAGATCGGTCGCCGTGACCCCGCCGCGCAGCCGACCTTTGAGCTCGACGCCGACCACATCCGGGGTGAGAAAGTAAACCGGCTGGCCGAGCATCGCCGCTTCGGCCTCGATGCCGCCCACGCCCCAGCCGACCACGCCGATGCCGTTGATCATCGTGGTGTGGCTGTCGGTGCCGACCAGGGTGTCGGGGTAGGCCACGCCGTTTTTGACGTGCACACCGCGGGCGAGGTATTCGAGGTTGACCTGGTGCACGATGCCGAAGCCCGGTGGCACGACGCCGAAGGTGTCGAACGCCTGCATGCCCCATTTCATGAACTGGTAGCGCTCGCGGTTGCGCTGGAACTCGATCTGCATGTTCAGGTCCAGCGCCTTTTTGCTGCCGTACGCGTCGATCATCACCGAGTGGTCGACCACCAGATCGACCGGCACCAGCGGCTCGACCACCTTGGGGTTGGCGCCCATGCGGTCGGCGGTGCTGCGCATCGCCGCCAGGTCGGCCAGCAGCGGCACGCCGGTGAAATCCTGCAGCACCACGCGGGCGACGACGAACGGAATCTCCTCGGTGCGCGCCGCGTTGGGCTGCCAGCGCGCGAGCTGCTCGACGTGCTCGGGCGCGACCTTTTTGCCGTCGCAGTTGCGCAGCACCGACTCCAGCACGATGCGCAGCGACACCGGCAGCCGCGACACGTCCACCCCCAGTTCCTTGCCGAGCTGTGGCAGCGAAAAGTACTGCAGCGACTTGCCCGACGCGGTCTGATACGACTTGAGGGTTTTGGCGAATGCGTGCGCCGCTGCGGCGCTGGCCTTTTTCTTGGCTGGCATGTTGGGCTCCAGAGCGGAAGGATGAATTGTGCAGGTCAGACGCAAAGATCAGACGTAGAGATCGACGTACTCGTGCACCGGCATGGCTTCGAGCGCCTGCTGGTCGAGCGACACGGAAAGGATCGCCTGTTGCTGCTTGGCGGCGAAGCGCCGGGCCAGATTGGTACGGAACTTGGCTTCGAGCAGCGGAATGCCGTCGGCGCGGCGGCGCTTGTGGCCGATCGGGTACTCGACCACCACCTCGGGCAGCACCGTGCCGTCCTTGAGGGTGACGGTCAGCGCGTTGGCGATCGAGCGCTTGTCCGGGTCGTGGTAGTCGCGGGTGAACTGCGGGTCTTCGACGCAGGTGATTTTGTCGCGCAGCGCGTCGATGCGCGGATCGGCAGCCACCGCATCTTCATAGTCGGCCGCGGTGAGTCGCCCGAAAATCAGGGGGACTGCGACCATGTACTGGATGCAGTGGTCACGGTCGGCCGGGTTGTGCAGCGGGCCCTTTTTGTCGATGATGCGGATGCAGGCTTCGTGGGTGCGGATGGAAACCGAGGCGATGTCTTCCGCCGATTTGCCCATCGCCGCGAGCTGGCGGTGCAGGCTCATCGCCGCTTCCACCGCGGTCTGGCTGTGGAACTCGGCCGGGAAGCTGATTTTGAACAGCACGTTTTCCATCACATAGCTGCCGTAGGGCCGCTGGAACTTGAACGGCTGCCCCTTGAACAGCACGTCGTAAAAGCCCCAAGTCTTGGCGGTGAGCACGCTGGGGTAGCCCATCTCACCCGTTTTGGCGATCAGCGCCAGCCGCACGCCGCGGCTGGTGGCGTCTCCCGCGGCCCAGCTTTTGCGACTGCCGGTGTTGGGCGCATGGCGGTAGGTGCGCAGCGACTGGCCGTCGACCCAGGCCAGCGACACGGCGTTGATGATCTCGTCGCGCGACAGCCCCAGCAGCCGCGACACCACCGCAGTGGTCGCCACCTTGACCAGCACCACGTGGTCGAGGCCGACCTTGTTGAAGCTGTTTTCCAGCGCGATCACGCCCTGGATTTCGTGCGCCTGGATCATCGCCAGCAGCACGTCGCGCATGGTCAGCGGCTTTTTGCCCGCGGCCACGGCGTTGCGGCTGAGCCAGTCGGCCACCGCCAGGATGCCGCCGAGGTTGTCCGACGGGTGGCCCCACTCGGCAGCGAGCCACGTGTCGTTGAAATCCAGCCAGCGGATCATCGCGCCGATGTTGAACGCCGCCTGCACCGGGTCGAGCTGGTAGGGCGTGCCCGGCACCTTGGCGCCGTTGGGCACGATGGTGCCGGGGACGACCGGGCCGAGCAGCTTGGTGCAGGCCGGGTACTCCAGCGCTTCCAGTCCGCAGCCCAGGGTGTCGATCAGGCAGTTGCGCGCCGTCTCGAATGCCAGCGCAGTTTCGGCGCGGCGGGTGTCGAGCACGTAATCGGCGATGTCGACCAGAACTTGGTCGGGGGCGGGGCGGACGTTGGAAATCGCTGCAGACATGGGATCAGTGGGAAAAAAAAGCCCTTTCAGGGCGAGGGAACACAATCGTCGGCCAGTCGCGTCATGTTCTTTTTGTCGAACAGCATGCTCTTGGTCGGGATCTGGATGAGGACGAAGCCTGCCTTGGCGTCATCGAAGTGGTAGGCGCCGGTGGACGTGGGCTTGCGTTTGAGCAGGTAGTGCTTGTGGTTCCAGGTGAGCAGAATGGCCTCATCGTTGGCCGCTTCGACCTTGATGTCCATCGGCACGCGCTGCTCACCGCAGACCATGCGGCCGTCCTTGAACGCGAACACCGGGTTGACGTCGGGGTAGCCGTTTTCCGTGCCGACGGGCTGCGGTTGCGCCGGCGCCGCATCCGGCGCCAGCAGCGCCGGGGTCGCACCCGCCGCGGCCACGGTGGTCGCGGCCGGGGTTTTGACACGGGTTTTTGCCTTGTGGGTTTGCGCCGGTTTAGACGCCGTGCCGGCTTCGCCTGCGGCGAGCACGGGCTGGGACAGGGCGCACGACAGGCCGAACAGGCCGCAGAGCAGGGACAGTTTGAGCTTCATTTCAGACGACTCCACGCACGAAACAAGCAGGACAGCACGCAAAAAGCCGTCGCTGGCCGGCGTGAGCGGAGGGTCGGGCGCGTCTGCATGATGAAGGCGGTGCGGGACCCGGCTCAAGCGCGCTGTGCGAGCGGCACGAATTGCAGATTTTCCGGGCCAGTGTAATTCGCGCTGGGACGGATGATCTTGTTGTCCTGTCGCTGCTCGACAACATGCGCGCTCCAGCCGCTGGTGCGCGAGATGACGAACAGCGGCGTGAACATTGCGGTGGGCACGCCCATTTGCGCGTAGCTCACGGCGCTGAACCAGTCGAGGTTGGGGAACATCTTTTTGGCGTCCCACATCACCTGCTCCAACCGCTCGGCGATGGCGAACAGCCGCAGATCGTTCTGTTCCTGCGATAGCCTGCGGGCGACTTCCTTGATGACCTTGTTGCGCGGGTCGGCGATGGTGTAGACCGGATGGCCGAAGCCGATGACCACTTCCTTGTTTGCCACGCGTTGCCGGATGTCGGCCTCGGCTTCGTCGGGGTTGGCGTAGCGCCGCTGGATTTCCAGCGCGACCTCATTGGCACCGCCGTGCTTGGGGCCGCGCAGCGCGCCGATCGCCCCGGTGATGCACGAGTACATATCGCTGCCGGTGCCGGCGATCACCCGCGCGGTGAAGGTGCTGGCGTTGAATTCGTGCTCGGCATACAGAATCAGCGAGGTGTGCATCGCCCGCACCCACGACTCGCGGGGTGCGCGTCCGTGCAGCAGGTGCAGAAAGTGGCCGCCGATGGAATCGTCGTCGGTTTCGACGTCGATGCGCCGGCCGTTGGCGGCGTAATGCCACCAGTACAGCAGCATCGATCCCTGGCAGGCCATGAGCTTGTCGGCGATGTCGCGCGCGCCGGCGATGTTGTGGTCGTCTTTTTCCGGCATGACGCAGCCCAGCGCCGACACCCCGGTGCGCAGCACGTCCATCGGATGCGCCGAAGGCGGCAGTTGCTCCAGGGTGGTCCTGACCGCGGCGGGCAGGCCGCGCAGCCGCTGCAGCTTGGTTTTGTACGCGGCGAGCTCGGCGGCGTTGGGCAGCTTGCCGTGTACCAGCAGGTAAGCGACTTCCTCGAACTCGCAGGCGTCGGCCAGATCGAGAATGTCGTAACCGCGGTAGTGCAGGTCGTTGCCGGTCCGACCGACGGTGCACAGCGCGGTATTGCCCGCGGTCACGCCCGACAGGGCCACCGATTTCTTGGGTTTGAAGGTCATTCCGGCTGGTGCGGCGTTGTCGCTCATGGGGATCTCCTCGGGGTCATTGCGCGGGATTTTTGGCGGCGAACAGCGCGTCCAGTCGCTGCTCGTAAGCGTGGTAGCCGATGCTTTCGTACAGCTCGGCGCGGGTCTGCATCATCGGCAACACGGCTTTTTGCGTGCCGTCACGGCGGATGGTCTGGTAGACCGTCTGCGCCGCCTTGTTCATCGCACGGAAGGCCGACAGCGGGTACAGCGCCATCGACACGTCGGCGCTGGCCAGTTCATCGACGGTGAACAGCGGCGTGGCGCCGAATTCGGTGATATTGGCCAGCAGCGGCGCGCCCACGGCCGCGGCAAACCGCCGGTAGGTGTCCAGATCGGCGGCGGCCTCGGCGAACACGCCGTCGGCGCCGGCTTCGACGCAGGCGCGGGCGCGGTCGATCGCTGCGTCCAGCCCCTCGACGGCAATCGCGTCAGTGCGGGCGATGATGAAAAACTGCGGATCGGTGCGGGCATCGACCGCGGCCTTGATGCGGTCGACCATCTCCGCTGGCGAGACGATTTCCTTGCCCGGGCGGTGGCCGCAGCGCTTGGCGCCGACCTGGTCTTCGATGTGCATCGCCGCCGCGCCGAACTTGATCAGGCTCTTGACCGTGCGGGCGATGTTGAACGCGCTCGGGCCGAAACCCGTGTCCACGTCCACCAACAGCGGCAGCTCGCACACGTCGGTGATGCGGCGCACATCGGTGAGCACGTCATCCAGGGTGTTGATGCCCAGATCGGGCATGCCCAGAGAGCCGGCGGCCACGCCGCCGCCGGAGAGGTAGATGGCGCGAAAACCCGCCTGTTGCGCCAGCAGCGCGTGGTTGGCGCAGATGGCGCCAGCGATTTGCAGCGGGCGTTCGGTGGCGAGGGCCTGGCGGAAGCGGCCGCCTGCAGTCGGTGCAGTCATGGCCGTGCTCACAGCAAATGTTGGACGCCGGCTTTTTCCTCCTCCAGCTCGGCCAGGGTCTTGTCGATGCGATCTTGCGAAAACGCGTCGATCGGCAGATCACGCACGAGCTGATACTCGCCGCCGGCGCAGGTGACGGGAAAGCCGAACATCGTGTCCTGTGGAATGCCGTAGGAGCCGTCCGAGGGGATGCCCATGCTCACCCAGCGACCATTGGTGCCCAGCGCCCAGTCGCGCATGTGGTCGATCGCGGCGTTGGCCGCCGAGGCCGCCGAGCTCAGGCCCCGCGCCTCGATGATCGCCGCGCCGCGCTTGCCCACGGTGGGCAGGAAGACGTCACGGTTCCACGCCTCGTCGTTGATCATGTCCTTGACCGACCGCCCGCCGACGGTGGCGAAGCGGTAATCGGCGTACATGCTCGGCGAGTGGTTGCCCCAGACGCAGACTTTTTCGATTTCGGCCACGGGCTTGCCGATTTTCAGCGCGAGCTGGCTGAGTGCGCGGTTGTGATCCAGCCGCATCATCGACGTAAAGTTCTTCGCCGGCAGATCGGGCGCGGATTTCATCGCGATGTAGGCGTTGGTGTTGGCCGGGTTGCCCACCACCAGGGTCTTGACCGTGCGCTTGGCCACGGCGTTGAGCGCCTTGCCCTGCGCGGTGAAGATTTGCGCGTTGGCCGACAGCAGGTCGCGCCGCTCCATGCCGGGGCCGCGCGGGCGGGCGCCGACGAGCAGCGCGTAGTCCACGTCTTTGAACGCGGTCATCGGGTCGCTGTGCGCGCTCATGTCCGCCAGCAGCGGGAAGGCGCAGTCCTCCAGCTCCATCATCACGCCCTTGAGGGCTTTCTGCGCCTTTTCATCGGGAATTTCGAGCAGTTGCAGGATCACCGGCTGGTCGGCGCCGAGCATCTGGCCGGAGGCAATACGAAATAGCAGGGCGTAGCCGATCTGGCCTGCGGCGCCGCTGACGGTGACGCGAACGGGGGCTTTGGACATGGCGGTGAACTCCTCAGTCGGTGTCGGTAGGGGGCGGTGTGCGCCGGTGCCCTGGGCAAGGCGTACCTCGTGGCGGGCAGCGGATTTGATGCACTGCAAAACCCGGCCGAGTGTAGAACGCCGCAGCAACCGAGTCAATCACTCATTTATCTTATATAAGATATTTTTTACCGCAGTCTGGACAAGCGGCACTGCCTATGCTGCAATGCAGCCGACATGGCAACGCAGACGTTCCCAGACCCCGTGCCGCCGGCGCAGGCGTCCAACCCCAGTTTCAGCCCGTTGTATCGGCAGATCAAGGGACTGATCAAACGCAGCCTGCAAATCGGCGAATGGAAGCCCGGCGAGCTCATTCCCAGCGAGGCCGATCTCGCGCGGCGCTTTGGCGTCAGCCAGGGCACGGTGCGCAAGGCGGTCGACGAGCTCGCCGCCGAAGGCTTGCTGCTGCGCCGGCAGGGGCGGGGTACTTTTGTTTCCACGCACCACGAAGAGCGGGTGAAGTTCCGCTTTTTGCGCCTGGTGTCCGATGACGATCCGACGACGCCGCAGCCGATGGAGCGCCGTTTTCTCGAATGCAGGCGCACGCGGGCGACGCAGGAGGTGGCCAGGGCGCTGGGCATCAAACAGGGCGAGAGCATCACCCAGATCCGCCGCCTGCTGCTGCTGGCGGGAACCCCGGTGGTGTACGAGGAAATCGCGCTGCCCGGCGCGGCGTTTCGCGCGCTGTCGGCCGAACGGCTGGAGAGCTACCGCGGGCCGCTGTACGCGCTGTTCGAGTCGGAATTTGCCACCCGCATGGTGCGCGCCGAGGAAAAGCTGCGCGCGGTCAACGCCTCGGCGCAGGAGGCGCAACTGCTGCAGGTGCCGCCCGGGCAGGCGCTGCTGCTGGTCGAGCGGCTGTCGTTCAGCTATGGTGAACTGCCGGCGGAATACCGCCGCGGGCTCTACAACACGCAGCATCATCACTACCGCAACGAATTGAGCTGAAGGGAGTCGGCACACAGGCAAAGCGCAGCGGCCACGGCAGCGTCGTCATGCTGCAATGCAATAAACTGAAAACGCGTCACATCCCGACATCGAAGAATCGCCTGTAGTGATCACCAGCACACCTGAGGCAACACGCCCGAGACCATCGAGTTCACAACGAGGACAGCGTCATGACACAACCTGCTTCGCCGCCGGCCCGGCCGGTCTACCGCAACATCCATATCACCCAGATCGTCCGCTACCGCCTGCCGCTGGCCGGGATCGTGTCGATTTTGCACCGCATCAGCGGCGCGGTGATGTTCCTCTTCCTGCCGCTAGCGCTGTGGGTGCTCGATGCCAGCCTGCGCAGCGCCGAGAGCTTTGCCGCGGTGTCGCAGGTGCTGTCGTTCTGGCTGGTCAAACTCATCCTGCTCGGGCTGTTCTGGGCGCTGATGCACCATCTGGTCGCCGGGCTGCGGCATGTGTGGATGGACGTTTTTCACGCAGTGAGCAAAAAACAGGGACGGCAACTGGCGCTGCTCACCTTCGCCGTGTCGCTGTCGCTGACCGCGCTGTTCGCGCTCAAACTGTGGGGGGCGTACTGACATGGGGACGCAACGCATTGGTAACAAGCGCCTGGTCGTCGGCGCGCATTACGGCCTGCGCGACTGGCTGGCGCAGCGCGTCACCGCAGTGGTGATCGCCGTGTTCACCCTGGTGCTGATCGTCGCATGGCTCGCGCCGGGGCCGCTGGACTTCGCCCGCTGGCAGGGCCTGTTTGCGCAGCAGTGGATGAAGCTGCTGACGTTCGTCACGGTGTTGGCCGTGGTCTATCACGTCTGGGTGGGCATGCGCGACATCTGGATGGATTACGTCAAACCCGTCTGGGTGCGTCTGCTGCTGCAGATCGGCACCATCTTCTGGCTGCTGGCCTGCGCAGGCTGGGCGCTGCAAGTGCTTTGGAGAGCGTGACATGCAGGTGAGCAAACGCAAGTTCGATGTGGTGATCGTCGGAGCCGGCGGCTCCGGTTTGCGCTGCGCGCTGCAGCTTGCGCGCGCCGGGCTGGACGTGGCGGTGCTGTCCAAGGTCTTCCCCACGCGCTCGCACACCGTGGCGGCGCAGGGCGGCGTCGCCGCGTCGCTGGGCAATATGAACGAGGACAACTGGTACTGGCATATGTTCGACACCGTCAAGGGGTCGGACTATCTGGGCGACCAGGACGCGATCGAATTCATGTGCCGCGAGGCGCCCAGCGCGGTGTACGAGCTGGAGCACTTCGGCATGCCGTTCGACCGTAACCCCGACGGCACCATCTACCAGCGACCGTTCGGCGGCCACACCGCCAACTTCGGCGAAAAACCGGTGCAGCGTGCCTGCGCCGCGGCCGACCGCACCGGCCACGCGATGCTGCACACCCTGTATCAGCAGAACGTCGCCGCGCGCACCCACTTTTTCGTCGAGTGGATGGCGCTGGACCTGATCCGTGACGCCGAAGGCGACGTGCTCGGCGTGGTCGCGCTGGAAATGGAAACCGGCGACGTGACCATTTTCGAGGGCAAGACCACGGTGCTGGCCACCGGCGGCGCGGGACGCATTTTCGCCGCCAGTACCAATGCCTTCATCAACACCGGTGACGGCCTGGGCATGGCCGCGCGTGCGGGCATTCCGCTGCAGGACATGGAATTCTGGCAGTTCCACCCCACGGGGGTGGCCGGCGCCGGGGTGCTGATCACCGAGGGTGTGCGTGGCGAAGGCGGCATCCTGCTCAACGCCAACGGCGAGCGCTTCATGGAGCGCTACGCGCCGACGCTCAAGGATCTGGCGCCGCGCGACCACGTGTCGCGCTCGATGGATCAGGAAATCAAGGAAGGCCGTGGCGCCGGGCCGCGCAAGGATTACGTGCTGCTCAAGCTCGATCATCTCGGCCCCGAGACCATCCACAAGCGGCTGCCGTCGATTTATGAAATCGCCCTGCGCTTTGCCAACGTCGACTGCACCAAGGAGCCGATTCCCGTGGTGCCGACTATTCACTACCAGATGGGCGGCATCCCGGCCAATATCCACAGCGAGGTCGTCGTTCCCGGCGCCGACGGCGGCGAGCAGGTCGTCGGCGGCCTCTACGCCATTGGCGAATGCTCGTGCGTGAGCGTGCACGGGGCGAACCGCCTGGGCACCAACTCGCTGCTCGACCTGCTGGTGTTCGGCCGCTCCGCGGGCAACCGCATCGTTGCCAGCGACATCCACAAGCGCAGCCACAAACCGCTGCCCAAGGACGCCGCAGACCGCTCGCTGGCGCGGCTGGCGCAGCTCGAGGCGTCGCGCTCGGGTGAGGGCAGTCATGTGGTGGCCGACGCCATCCGCGCCACAATGCAGGACAAATGCGGCGTGTTCCGCACCAGCAAACTGCTCGCCGAAGGCGTGCAGGCCATTGCGGACATTGCCGGCCAGGTCGACCGCATCCACCTCAAAGACAAATCCAAGGTGTTCAATACCGCGCGCATCGAGGCGCTGGAAGTGGACAACCTCATCGAGGTGGCCAAGGCGACCATCGTTTCGGCCGAAGCGCGCAAGGAAAGCCGTGGCGCGCACTATCACAACGATTACACCGCGCGCGACGACGACAACTGGCTCAAACACACCCTGTGGTGGCGCGACGGCAACCGCCTGACGTACAAGCCGGTGAAGCTCAATCCGCTGACGGTCGAACCATTCAAACCCAAAGCCCGCACATTCTGAACCACGGACCGCCCGGGTGCAGGCCGGGCACGAGGAGCGCACATGACAGACACGCGCAAGATGAGGTTTTCGATCTACCGCTATGACCCGGACAAAGACGCCAGGCCGTACATGCAGGACGTCGAGGTCACGCTCAGACACACCGACAAAATGCTGCTCGACGCTCTGCAGCGCATCAAGTGGGAGGTGGACGACTCGCTGTCGTTCCGCCGCTCCTGCCGCGAAGGGGTGTGCGGCTCGGACGCGATGAACATCAACGGCAAGAACGGCCTGAGCTGCATCACCAACCTGCTCACGCTCAAAGAGCCGGTGGTGCTCAAGCCGTTGCCGGGGCTGCCGGTGGTGCGCGACCTCATCGTCGACATGACGCAGTTCTTCAACCAGTACCACTCGATCAAGCCCTATCTGGTCAACAACACCCCGCCGCCGGAAAAAGAACGGCTGCAGACCCCGGCCGAGCGCGAGGAGCTCAACGGGCTGTACGAGTGCATCTTGTGCGCGAGCTGCTCGACCTCCTGCCCGAGTTTCTGGTGGAACCCGGACAAGTTCGTCGGCCCGGCAGGTCTCTTGCAGGCCTACCGCTTCATCGCCGACAGCCGTGACGAAGCCACCGGCGAGCGGCTGGACAATCTGGAAGACCCCTACCGCCTGTTCCGCTGCCACACCATCATGAACTGCGTCGATGTGTGCCCGAAGGAGCTCAACCCCACGCTGGCGATCAGCAAAATCAAGGAAATGATGGTGCGCCGCGCCGTCTGAGCCGACCATGCCGCAAACTCCCGTCCCCGCCGCCGCTGCAGAAGTTGCCGATGCCGCCAGCATGTCGCGGCTGCGTTGGCGGGCGCGCCGCGGCATGCTGGAAAACGATCTGATCCTGCAGCGTTATTTCGCCCAGTGCGAAACCCCGTTGCGCACCGAGACGCTGGTGGCGCTCAACGACCTGCTGGCATTGGACGACAACACGCTGTTCGACCTGTTTTCGCGCAAAATCCCGCTGCCTGAACAACTCGATCGGGCCGCGGTGCGCCAAGTGCTCGATGCCCTGCAGCATGTCTGAGGCCGAGCCGGCTTGCATGGGCGCTCTCATCGTGCCTTTCAGTGCCTTTGCGCGCCTTTCCGTGCCCGGAGACCTTCTCCGGGAAGAAGACCTGACACATTTCCCGGAGACTTGACCATGACCTCACCGACCGACAAGGCCATTCTTTCGTTCAGCGACGGCTCGCCCGCGATCGAGCTGCCGATCCACAAAGGCACCATCGGCCCGGACGTGATCGACATCCGCAAGCTCTACAGCCAGACCGGCAAGTTCACCTACGACCCGGGTTTTCTGTCCACCGCGTCGTGTTCTTCATCGATCACTTACATCGACGGCGACAAGGGCGAGCTGCTGTACCGCGGCTACCCAATCGAGCAGCTCGCGGTGAACTGCGACTACATGGAAGTGTGCTATCTGATTCTGTACGGCGAGCTGCCCAATGCCGCGCAGAAAAAGGCATTCACCGACCGCATCACCCAGCACACCATGGTGCACGAGCAGATGCAGTTTTTCCTGCGCGGGTTCCGGCGCGACGCGCACCCGATGGCCGTGCTCACCGGGCTGGTGGGCGCGATGTCGGCGTTCTACCCCGACTCGATCAACGTCAACGATCCCGAGCAGCGCGACATCTCGGCGATCCGCCTGATCGCCAAGATGCCGACCCTGGTGGCGATGGCGTACAAGTACAACATGGGCCAGCCCTACATGTATCCGCGCAACGAGCTGAGCTACGCCGGCAACTTCATGCGCATGATGTGGGCCACGCCATGCGAGGACTATGTGGTCAACCCGGTGATCGAGCGCGCGCTCGACCGCATTTTCATCCTCCACGCCGACCACGAGCAAAACGCCTCCACCTCCACCGTGCGGCTGTGTGCGTCCAGCGGCACCAACCCGTTTGCGGCGATCGCCGCTGGCGTGGCCTGCCTGTGGGGCCCGGCGCACGGCGGCGCCAACGAGGCCTGCCTGAACATGCTTGAAGACATCCAGGCCCAAGGTGGCGTGGCCAAGATCGGCGAGTTCATCGACAAGGTCAAGGACAAGAACTCTTCGGTGCGGCTCATGGGCTTCGGCCACCGTGTCTACAAAAACTACGACCCGCGCGCCAAGCTGATGCGCGAGACCTGCCACGAAGTGCTCGATGCCCTGGGGCTGCACGACGACCCGCTGTTCAAGCTGGCGATGACCCTGGAAAAAATCGCGCTGGAAGACGATTACTTCATCCAGCGCAAGCTCTACCCCAACGTGGACTTTTATTCCGGCATCGTGCAGAAGGCCATCGGCGTGCCGGTGTCGCTGTTCACCGCGAACTTCGCCTTGGCGCGCACCGTCGGCTGGATCGCCCAGCTCAACGAAATGCTCACCGACCCCGAGTACAAGATCGGCCGCCCGCGTCAGCTGTTCACCGGCTCGCCGCGGCGCGACGTCAAGCCCATTGCCCAGCGCGGCTGAGTTCCGGCTGGCGCATCGACAGACCGCGCGCCGCGCGGTCTTTTTTCATGCCGACTGCGGCGGCAGCAGCATCACCAGTTTGTATTCGGGATGTACCGCGGCGCGCAGGGTGAGCTGCTCGAAGCGCAGCGGCCCCAGCCGCGGGTGGTGGAAGTCGCGCTGCCCACCTTCGCGCTCCTGCACGTCGTTGAGCTGCCAGAGGTCGGCGAACTCGGCGCTTTCTGTGCGCAGGCCGTCGATCAGCTCGCGCACTGGCGCGGTCAGCAGCCGCCTCCCGCAGTCGGCGCGGAACTCGGCCACCAGCCGCTTGGCGCGTAGCGGCCAGTGGGCAATCAAACTGCGCGCGTCCGGGTTGAGGAACAAAAAGCGCAGCAGGTTCGGCGCGGCGCCGGCGTCGCCCGGCGCCGCCCAGTCGAGGAACAGCTCGCGCGCCTGGGCGTTGCCTGCGGCGATGTCCCAGCGCGGGTCGAGCACATACGCCGGGCAGTCGATGCTGTGCACACTGCGCAGCACCCCGGCGACCGCGCCTGGCGCGGCCGGCGGCTGCTGCGGGTCGCCGCGCTGCGCCAGCTCGAACAGATAGGCGCGCTCGGCCGGCGTGAGCTGCAGCGCCTGCGCCAGCCGCTCCAGGGTTTTGGCAGAGGGCGACACCTCCCGTCCCTGCTCCAGCCAGGTGATCCAGGTGGTGCTGACGCCGCACAGCGTCGCCAGCTCCTCGCGCCGCAACCCGGGCGCGCGCCGCCGCCCGCCGGGCGGCAGCCCCGCGGTTTGGGGCGACAGGCGGTTGCGGTGCAGGCGGATGAATTGACCAAGCAGCACGGCTTTGTTTGCGGCGTCTGTACCGGAAGATGCAGGTGACGGGGAGGGCATGGGGGAAACGGTGCAGCCGGTGCGGCTGGCAGACGTCAGACAAGTGAGTTTTTATACCAGGATATTGATTCATCTTGTACCAGGAAAAAACCAACGTTATGTTCTGCTCCAAGCAAACCCGGTGTCCCCGGCGTGCTGGCGGCATGACCGCGCCAACACGCCGTGCAGGATGGATACCGGCGGTTAAACTTGGATTTCAGACTGGTTCTGGCGCGCATGTGCGCCGGGCTGAGGAGAGGTGAATGGGTCGCACGCTTTACGACAAACTCTGGGACGAGCACGTGGTGCGCACCGAAAGCGACGGCACTGCGCTGCTGTACATCGACCGCCATCTGGTGCACGAGGTCACCAGTCCGCAGGCGTTCGAGGGGCTGCAGCTGGCCGGGCGCAAGGTCTGGCGCATCAGCGCCAATCTGGCGGTGGCCGATCACAACGTGCCGACTACCGATCGCAGCGCCGGCATTGCCGACCCGATCTCAAAGCTGCAGGTCGACACCCTGGACGCGAACTGTGCGCGCTATGGCATCACCGAATTCCGCATGAACGACCGCCGCCAGGGCATCGTGCATGTCATCGGCCCGGAGCAGGGCGCGACCCTGCCGGGCATGACCGTGGTCTGCGGCGACTCGCACACCAGCACCCACGGCGCGTTCGGCGCGCTGGCGTTCGGCATCGGCACCAGCGAGGTCGAGCATGTGCTGGCGACGCAGACCCTGATCGCGCCGAAGATGAAAAACATGCTGGTGCGCGTGGAGGGCGAACTGCCGCGCGGCGTGCGCGCCAAGGACTTGGCGCTGGCCATCATCGGCACCATCGGCACCGCTGGCGGCACCGGCTACACCATCGAGTTTGCCGGCAGCACCATCCGCAGCCTGAGCATGGAAGGGCGCATGACCCTGTGCAATATGGCGATCGAGGCCGGGGCGCGCGCCGGGTTGGTCGCGGTGGACGACGTGACCATCGACTACGTGCGCGGCCGCCCGTTCGCGCCGACCGGGCCGGAGTGGGATCTGGCGGTGCAGTACTGGCGCACTCTGCACTCGGACGCCGACGCGCAGTTCGACCGCGTCGTGACGCTGGACGCGACCCGGCTGGTGCCGCAGGTCACCTGGGGCACCTCGCCGGAAATGGTCGCGCCGATCGACGGCCGCGTGCCCGATCCGGACAAGGAAAAAGACCCGGTCAAACGCGCCGCGATGGAGCGTGCGCTGCAGTACATGGGGCTGGAGCCGAACAAGGCGCTGGCCGACATCCGCATCGACAAGGTGTTCATCGGCTCGTGCACCAATTCGCGCATCGAAGACCTGCGCGATGCCGCGCGCGTCGCCGCCGGCAAGCGCATCGCGCCCAATGTGCGGCAGGCGCTGGTCGTGCCCGGCTCGGGGCTGGTCAAGGCGCAGGCCGAGGCCGAGGGGCTGGACAAGATTTTCAGGGCTGCCGGGTTTGAATGGCGCGAGCCCGGCTGCTCGATGTGTCTGGCGATGAACGCCGACCGCCTGGAGCCCGGCGAGCGCTGCGCCTCCACGTCCAACCGCAACTTCGAGGGGCGGCAGGGCGCAGGCGGGCGCACCCATCTGGTCAGCCCGGCGATGGCCGCCGCTGCGGCGATTGCCGGACATTTCGTCGACGTGCGCAAACTCTAAAGCGCTTTTTCCCTGCCGAAGGAGACCGACATGAAACCGCTGCTATCCGTTTTGCTGCTCGTTGCCACTTTGCTGTCGCTGTCGGCGTGCAACACCGTGGCCGGAATGGGCAAAGACCTCAAGGCCGGCGGCCAGGCCATCACCAACGCCGCCGAACAGGCCAAATAACAAACGCCACTGCCGCCGCCGGGCGGCCCCCATGTCATGGAAAAATTCGTCGTCCACAAGGGACTGGTCGCGCCGATGGATCGCGACAACGTCGATACCGACGCCATCATCCCCAAGCAGTTTCTCAAGTCCATCCGCCGCACTGGCTTCGGCCCCAATCTGTTCGACGAGTGGCGCTACCTCGACCACGGCGAGCCGGGGCAGGATCCGGCCACGCGCAAGCCCAACCCGGACTTCCCCCTCAACCAGCCGCGCTACCAGGGCGCGAGCATTCTGCTCACCCGCGACAACTTCGGCTGCGGCTCGTCGCGCGAGCACGCGCCGTGGGCGATCCAGCAATACGGCTTTCGCGCAATCCTGGCCAGCAGCTTTGCCGACATTTTCTACAACAACTGCTTCAAGAACGGCCTATTGCCCATCGTGCTGTCCAAGGCCGAAATCGCCCGGCTGTTCGATGAGCTGTATGCCTTCGTCGGCTACTCCCTGACCATCGACCTGCCGCGGCAGGTGGTGGTCAAGCCCGACGGCACCGAGCTGCCGTTCGAGGTCGGCGCGTTTCGCAAACATTGCCTGATCAACGGCCTGGACGACATCGGCCTGACGCTGGCGCACGCCGACGAAATCCGCGCCTTCGAAGCGCAGCGCCTGGCGCGCATGCCCTGGCTGAACAACCGCATCCTCTGACCGCACCCATGCCCACGCACCACATCGCCGTCCTGCCCGGAGACGGCATCGGCCCGGAAATCGTCGCCGAGGCCGTCAAAGTCCTGCAACGCCTGTCCCAGGACGGGCTCGACCTGCAACTCGAATTCGCCGACGTTGGCGGCGCCGCCTACGCCAAGCACGGCCACCCGCTGCCCGAAGCCACGCTGGCGCTGGCGAAAAAAGCCGATGCCGTGCTGTTCGGCGCGGTCGGCGACTGGAAGTACGACACCCTGGAGCGCCACCTGCGCCCCGAGCAGGCCATCCTGGGGCTGCGCAAGCACCTCGGGTTGTTCGCCAACCTGCGCCCAGCGATCTGCTACGCCGAGCTGGCCGCTGCGTCCAGCCTCAAGCCCGAGCTGGTGGGCGGGCTGGACATCCTGATCGTGCGCGAGCTCACCGGCGACATTTACTTCGGCCAGCCGCGCGGCCGGCGCACCGCACCCGACGGCCACTTTCCCGGCAGCGAAGAAGGCTTTGACACCATGCGCTACAGCCGCCCGGAAATCGAGCGCATCGCGCATGTGGCGTTCCAGGCCGCGCGCAAACGCGGCAAAAAAGTCACCAGCGTCGACAAGGCCAATGTGCTCGAGACCTCGCAGCTCTGGCGCGAGGTCGTCACCCAGGTCGCGCAGCAATACCCCGACGTGCAGCTCGACCACATGTACGTCGACAACGCGGCGATGCAGCTGGTCAAGGCGCCCAAGAGCTTCGACGTCATCGTCACCGGCAATCTGTTCGGCGACATCCTCAGCGACGAGGCGGCGATGCTCACCGGCTCGATCGGCATGCTCCCGTCGGCCAGCCTGGACGCGAACAACAAAGGCCTGTTCGAACCCAGCCACGGCAGCGCCCCCGACATCGCCGGCCAGGGCGTGGCCAACCCGCTGGCAACCATCCTGAGCGCGGCGATGCTGCTGCGCTACAGCCTGGGCCAGCCGCAGGCGGCCGACCGCATCGAAGCCGCGGTGCGGCGCGTGCTCGCCGATGGGCTGCGCACCCCGGACATTTACGCGCCGGGCACGACCAAAGTCGGCACGGCGCAGATGGGCGATGCGGTGGTGCGGGCGATGGGATGAGGCGGGGTACCGACGGGGAACGGAGCTATGGCGGGACAGCGGCGTTTTGCCCTGCAGGCAGCTTGCCGGATGGCGAGGGGCTGCCTGTCAGAGTCGAGGCCGCATCGTCAGCATCGTCATTTACGCGTTTCCGGCGTGTAGTGCGCCTGGAGGTAGGCAATGATGTCTTTGGCGGTGGCCTCGTCGATCGGCGCACCGAAGGTTTTGATCATTTTGTTGACCTCCATTTCCCACGTGGCTGCCGGCAGCGGGGGCTGCATGGTGATGTAGGTCACGCTATGGCACATGCTGCAGTGGCCCAGCACGGTGTCGTGGCCCGCGCCGGGGGCGAGCTCGGCGGTGTAGGTCGGCCATTTGCCGACCTCGTACACCGAGCCGCTGCCAGGCTCGGCGCGGGCGGGCTGGGTGGCTGTGCCCAAGGTGCCGGAGGCGTATTCGCCGGAGGCTTTCAGCCCGGGGCGATCGAAGGCGAGGGCGCTGGCGGTGGCGGCAGCGAGCAGGGTGGCGGTGAAGAGGAAGCGTTTCATCGTCTGTCTCCGGCTGTTCAGGCGTTGAGGACGAGCACGTCCTGCCGCTCGATCTTGTTCCACAAATAGCCGCCCGCGTTCCACACCCCGGTGTCGGGCTGCACATGACCGCCCGCGTCGGTGGCGCGCACGGCGATGGTGTGTTTGCCGGGGCTGGTTGGGGTCCAGACCAGGCTGTATTCGCGGAAGGAATGCGCTCCCAGATCGGCGCCGAGCCTGGCAGGTCGCCAGGTCTTGCCGTCATCGACCGAGACGTCGACCTTGACGATTTTGCCCTGCCCGCTGAAGGCCACGCCGCGGATGGTGGCGGGCACTCCCGGCAGCAGCGGCGCAGCGCCGTCGGGATCGACGATGACCGACCGCACCGGCATGTTGACGTGGCCGATCGGCACCAGTTTGACCTTGCCCGCTTTCAGCTCCTCGGGGGTGGTGCTGCCGTTGGGGGTGTCGGGGATCTGGTAGGCCGGGGTCATCCAGAAATTGGTGTCGGGTGTGGTCAGCGCGCGGATGAAGGTGAGGTGTTTGGTCCAGTAGGTGGCAAACTTGCCGGGCATGACCATACGCACCGGAAAGCCGTTGAGCATGGGCAGCGGTTCGCCGTTCATCAGGTAGGCGATGACGGCCTCTTTCAAAATGGGCTCATCGACGTTCCACGACTTCAGGAAGCGGTTGGAGCCTTTGCCCTGCGGGCCGGGGCCGTGGTCGAGCCCTTCGAACTGGATTTGCACCGTGCCGGGCTGAACGCCGGCGCGCTTGAGCACATCGCTCAGCCGCACCCCCGTCCACAAGGCGTTGCCCATGGCACCGTTGCCCCATTGTCCGCCAGGAACGCGTGGCTGGAAACGGCTGCGCGAGTTGCCCGAGCACTGGTTGACCGCGGCGATGGTCACCGGCCTGAACTCCTTGCGCAGCTGTTCCAGACTGAGCTGCAGCGGGTGCGCGAAATTGCCTTCGAGGGTCAGCCGCCAGCTGGCCAGATCGACGGCGTTGGGGATGTCGGGCAGGTGGTAGCGCACATAAAACGCTTCGTTGGGCGTGATGGCGGTGCGGAAGTAGCGCCGCGGCGTTTCGAGCTGGATCGGGCGGTCGGTGAGCCGGATCAGCGGCACCTTTTGCGGGTAGGTGACGTAAGGGCCGACGCTGTTCCAGTAGGGATTGGGTTCCGGCCCGGTAAAGGACGGCAGCGGTGTTTCGGCCTGTGGTGAGACCACGGCCCAGGCCGGGGCGGCGGCGAGTGCGCCGCCGCCGGCGATCAAGCCGAGCATGTCCCGGCGGCTGAGATGGATCGGCATGGTTGGCATCCTCGGAGTCGTTGTCGTTGTGGCATCTGGCGTCGATCGGGTGCGCCAGTGCCATCGGTGCAGTCGACACGTGATCAATTGCGATCGACGTATCAGGGTGTAACGATACGGGGTCGATGCCCCTGCCGGGATCGGGGGTTTCATACAGTGCGGTGTATGCGCCGCATGAAGCGGGCGCGCCCGCGGGTTTTTGCTGGATGGCGCCTGCGCGCCCGTGCTTACACTGCGCCATCATGAATCCGACTCCTGCGCCCGATCCGACGTCGTCGCCGCGCGCAGCCGCGTGGCTGGATCGCGGCTGGCTGGCCGCAGCGCTGCTGGTGGTGCCGTTGTGCTTGCTGCTGTTTGCGCAGTGGCCGTTGCGTGACCTGCTCGGTGAGGGCGCGCGCTTGAGCAACGACCTCGGGCAGATTTGTTTTGCGCTGTATGTCGCCGTGGCCGTGACCGCGGCCACGCGCCGTCGCAGCCATCTGGCAGCCCACCTTCACCCCGGCGACGTGGCCTCCCCGGCACGCTGGCGGATCTGGGCGACGGCGCTGTGCGTGCTGCCCTGGGCGTTGTTCATGCTCTGGGCATTTGCGCCGCAACTGGCTGATTCGGTGCTGCGGCTGGAGCGGTTCGGTGAAACCCTCAACCCCGGTTACTTCGTCATCAAGCTGGCGCTGCTGCTCATGCTGCTGTTGATCGTGTTCGACGCTGTGGTGTCGTCATGGCAGGCATGGCGGGCCGGCGGTGCCAGGGGACGGCGATGACGCTGTCCGTGCCGCTTCCCGCGCAGGAGGCCCTGGGGTTCGGGATGCTGGCGCTGCTGGGCGGCTGCATCGTCGCCACCGGGCTGCCGGTGTGGGCGCTGTTGCTGGGGGTGAGCACGGTGTTTGCCGTCGGCGGACTGGCTGCGGGGAGCATCAGCCCGGCCATCCTTGCCGCGCTGCCGTTGCGCATCGTCGGTCTGCTCGACAACGATCTGCTGCAGGCGCTGCCACTGTACGTGTTCGTCGGTGTGCTGTTGCAGCGCCTGGCAGTGGCCGACGCGATCGACCACGCCCTGGAGCGAGCTTTGCGCGGGGCCGGTGCCGCTTCGGCACGGTCGCTGGCTGCGCTCGGTGTCGGCTTGCTGGTGGCGCCGATGAACGGCTCGGTGGCGTCGAGCGCGTCGCTGCTGTCGCGGCTGGTGGCGCCGCGGCTGCATGGTCTGCCGGCCGCGCGGGCGCTGACGCTGGTGAGCGCGGCGGCGACCATCGGCGTGGTCGTGCCGCCGTCGCTGGTGCTGATTTTGCTGGGCGATGCGATGATGCGCGCGCACACGCAGGCGAGCCATCTGCCCGGGGTGGCGCCGGGGGTGGCATTGGGCGCGGCGCGCATCATCAACACGCAAGACGTGTTCCGCGCCGCACTGCTGCCGGCAGCCGCAGTGCTCGCGTTGTGGGCCGCGCTGGCATGGTGGCAGGGTAGGCCGGCAACGACTGCAGCGCAGGAGCAGGCGGCGGACGATCCCGCGGCGCCGCTGCCGCCGGGCGAAGCCGCTACGGCGCTGGTCGCCGTGGCCGTCATCGTCGCGCTGCTCACCGGCGTGTTTCTCGGCAAGGTGTTCGCCGTCGAGGCCGCGGCCTGCGGCGGCGTGCTGCTGCTGGGCTATGCGCTTTTCAGCCGTGCGCTGACGCCGGGACAGTGGCGTGAGGTGCTGCTCGACAGTCTGGCCCTGTCAGGGGCGCTGTTTGCCCTGCTGGTCGGTGCCACCACCTTCAGCCTGGTGTTTCGCCTGTTTGGCAGCGACGTCCTGCTGGCGTCCTGGGTCATGGCATCCGGGCTGGGTGGGCAGGCGACGGCGGCGCTGGTGCTGCTGTTCGTCGCCCTGAGTGCGCTGGTGCTCGATGCGTTCGAGATCATTTTCGTCATCGTACCCATCGTTGCCCCGGCGCTGATCGCGCGGCTCGGCGATGCGCAGCAGGCGGCGGTGTTGCTGCTGCTGGTGCTGCAGCTGAGTTTTCTGATCCCGCCGATGGGCTATGCGGTGATGATGGTGCGTGCGCGCTCTGGCCTGCCCGCCGTGCGCACCGCCGCGCTGTTCGGCGCACTGTTGCCCTTCATGCTTGCGCAGTTGCTTCTCGTCGTCACCGTGTTTTTCGTCCCCCGGCTGGTGCATGGTCTGGACGAGGCAGCGCCGGTTGCCGCCGCGATCAGCCCCGCCGACGATGCCGACCTGACCCGGCGGATCGAAAACATGAGCCGGCCGGAGGACGACACGGCGTCGCCTGCGGCGTCAGCAGGAGCGCCGTAGCGCATCGGCCTGGGCCGGCGGTACCGTGGCCATGCCCCGGCTTGCTAGCATCGGTGCATTCTGCGTCCCCGTCGTTCTGCGCGCCGTATGCCAGACATCCACCATTTCCCTTTGTTCCTGCTGTCCGGTCTGCTGCTCAATCTGACGCCGGGAGCGGACATGCTGTTCATTGCCACGCGCAGCGCGGCGCAGGGCGCGCGCGCCGGGGCGATGGCGGCGCTGGGGGTGGGGGCAGGATGTCTGGTTCACGTCACGGCGGCGGCGGTGGGGTTGTCGGCGCTGATCGCGGCGTCGGATGTGGCGTTCGGTGTGGTCAAGTGGCTGGGCGCGGCGTATCTGGTGTGGCTGGGCATCGGCCTGCTGCGTTCGCGGCCCGCGGCAGGGTCGCCAGGCGCGCCGGCCAACGTCGGCAGCCACGGCATGCAGCCTGCGCGGCTGCGCACGGTGTTTCTGCAGGGGGTGCTGACCAATGTGCTCAACCCCAAAGTGGCGCTGTTTTTTCTGGCGTTTCTGCCGCAGTTCGTCGGCCCTGCGGCAGGCGGGCAGGGTTGGGCGTTTCTGTTCCTGGGTGTGGTGTTCACCGTCAACGGCACGCTGTTCAACCTGGGAGTGGCCTGGGTGGCGGCGCGGGCACGCCGCCGCAGCGCAGGCCTGCAGCGGCTGGCGCTGTGGGCGCGGCGCCTGACCGGAGGGGTGTTCGTCGTCCTGGGGTTGCGGCTGGCGCTGGCCTCGCGGGTGTGACGCGCGTCCGACGGCGATAGAATCCGCCAGACCCCCGAGGAGCGTTGCAACGCACGGTGTGCGAAAGGTCGCCGCCGTCGCCAGGCTCGGGGCTTGGATCGCAGGCCGCGCGTCTTTGCCGGCCTGGCTGCAACGGCGCTCACCCAACCCGTGCCGGGCGCGGGATGCGGTGCGCATCCGCTCCCGGCCACTTTGTTCGGAGTCTGTATGAACGCTGTGGTCGATATGACAACGTCCCCCGATTTCGTGGTTGCCGATCTGCAACTGGCCGACTGGGGCCGCCGCGAGATCGCCATTGCCGAGAGCGAAATGCCCGCGCTCATGGCCATCCGCCACGAATACGCCGCCAGCCAGCCGCTGCGCGGCGCGCGCATCACCGGCAGTCTGCACATGACCATCCAGACCGCGGTGCTGATCGAAACCCTGCAGGCGCTGGGCGCGCAGGTGCGCTGGGCCTCGTGCAACATCTTTTCCACGCAGGATCACGCTGCGGCAGCGATTGCCGCGCGCGGCACGCCGGTGTTCGCGGTCAAGGGCGAGTCGCTCGAAGACTACTGGAACTACACCCACCGCATTTTCGAGTGGCCCGACGGCGGCCACTCCAACATGATTCTTGACGACGGCGGCGACGCCACGCTGCTGCTGCATCTGGGCGCGCGCGCCGAAAAAGACCGCGCGGTGCTCAACAACCCGACCAGCGAGGAAGAGCGCGTGCTGTTCGCCGCGATTGCGGCCAAGCTCAAGACCGACCCGACTTGGTATTCCACCCGGCTGGCGCACATCAAGGGCGTGACCGAGGAAACGACCACCGGGGTGCATCGCCTCTATCAGATGCACCAGCGCGGCGAACTCCGGTTCCCGGCGATCAACGTCAACGACAGCGTGACCAAGAGCAAGTTCGACAACCTCTACGGCTGCCGCGAAAGCCTGGTCGATGGCATCAAGCGCGCCACCGACGTGATGGTGGCCGGCAAGATCGCCGTGGTCTGCGGCTATGGCGACGTGGGCAAGGGCAGCGCGCAGGCGCTGCGTGCGCTGCGCGCGAACGTCTGGGTGACCGAAATCGACCCGATCTGCGCGCTGCAGGCGGCGATGGAAGGTTACCGCGTCGTCACCATGGACTACGCCGCCGACAAGGCCGACATTTTCGTCACCGCTACCGGCAACTACCACGTCATCACTCACGACCACATGGCGCGGATGAAGCACAACGCCATCGTCTGCAACATCGGCCATTTCGACAACGAAATCGACGTCGCCTCGCTGGAAAAGTATCAGTGGGAAGAGATCAAGCCGCAGGTCGACCACGTGATCTTCCCCGATGGCAAGCGCATCATCCTGCTGGCCAAAGGCCGGCTGGTCAATCTGGGCTGCGCCACTGGCCACCCGAGCTATGTGATGAGTTCGAGCTTTGCCAACCAGACGCTGGCGCAGATCGAGCTGTTCACCAAGACCGCGCAGTATCCGGTGGGCGTCTACACCCTGCCCAAACACCTCGACGAACATGTCGCCCGGCTGCAACTGCGCACGCTCGACGCCGAGCTCACCGTCCTCACCGACCAGCAGGCGGCCTACATCAACGTGCCCAAGGACGGCCCGTACAAGCCCGCGCATTACCGGTATTGAAGCCATGGTGGCAACCCCATCCGTTCCCCTGAGCTTCGAGTTTTTCCCGCCCAAGACACCCGAGGGCGCGGACAAACTGCGCGCGGTGCGCCAGCGGCTGTACGCCCGCCACCCCGAGTTCTGCTCGGTGACTTTCGGCGCTGGCGGATCGACGCAGGAAGGCACGCTGCAGACGGTGCGCGACATCCTCGCCGAAGGGATGGATGCCGCGCCGCACCTATCGTGCATCGGTGCCAGCCGCGACTCGGTGCGCGGCCACCTGCGCAGCTTCATCGCCGCGGGCGTCAACCGGCTGGTGGCGCTGCGCGGCGATCTGCCCTCCGGCTACGGCATCGGCGGCGAGTTCCACTATGCCCGCGATCTGGTCGAATTCATCCGCGCCGAAACCGGCGGGCATTTCCACATCGAGGTCGCCGCCTACCCTGAAATGCACCCACAGGCGCGCAGTCCGCAGGAGGATCTGCGGCATTTCGCCGACAAAGTGCGCGCGGGAGCCGATTCGGCGATCACGCAGTACTTTTTCAGCGCCGCGGCGTACCGACGGTTTGTCGACGACGTGCGCGCTCTCGGGCTGGACGTACCGGTGGTGCCGGGCATCATGCCGATCACCAACTCCAGCCAGTTGCTGCGGTTTTCCGAGGTCTGCGGCGCCGAAATCCCGCGCTGGATCCGGCTGCGGCTGCAAAGCTACGGCGACGACCGCGAGTCCATCCGTGCCTTTGGCCGTGAGGTGGTCAGTGCCTTGTGCGAGGAACTCATCGCCAGCGGCGCACCGGGGCTGCACTTCTACACCCTGAACCAGGCCGAGGCGACGCTGGCCGTGCTCGACGATCTCGGGCGGTAGGCCGTCTTACGTGGCGGATGCACCTGCGCCGCGGCCGCCGGCGGCGTGCAGCAGCAGCGCGGCCAGCGCGAACGCTGCGCCGGCGGCAGTCACCGCGGGCCAGCCGCCAGCCGTCCAGGCGTGGCTGGCGACGAACGACCCGGCCGAGCCGCCGATGAAATACAGCGTCATGTACACCGCGTTGATGCGGCTGCGCGCCGCTGCGTCCAGAGCGTAAATCCGCGTCTGGTTGGCGATCTGGCTGCCCTGCACGCCGGCGTCGAGCAACAGCACACCGGCGACCAGCCACCACAGCCCATGCGTGCCGGCGGCAAACACCGCCCAGGCCAGCAGCGTCACGCTCAGTGCCACCAGCAGCACGCGGCGTGGCCCGCCCGGCCGATCGGAGTAACGGCCGGACACCGGCGCCACCGCCGCCCCCATGATGCCCAGGACGCCGAAGGCGCCGACCACTGCCGGGCCGTAGCCGTATGCCGGACTTTGCAGCAGCGGCGTCAGCCCGACCCAGAACACGCTGAAGCTGGCAAAAAACAGCCCGCCGGTCAGCCCGGCCAGCCGCAGTTCGCGGTGCAGGGCAAACTGCCGCAGCGTCGAGCGCAGCAGCGCGGCGTAACTCTGCCTGGCTGCGGCTGGATCCACCGGCAGCCGCGGCAGGACGCGCCACAACAACAGCCACATGCCGGCGTTGACCGTGGCGGCAAAAACGAACACGGCCTGCCAGTCGAAGGCACTGGCGATCGCGCCGGCAAGCACACGGCCGCCCAGAATCCCCACCAGCAGCCCGCTCATCACCAGGCCGATGGCCTTGCCGCGCGACTGCGGCGCAGCCAGCGCGGCCACCAGCGGGATGATTTGCTGCGCGATGCTCGACAGCATGCCGATGGCGAACGACGCCGCAGCCAGCAGCAGTACGCTGCGCGCCAGAGCCGCACCGAGCAGCGCGGGGACGAGCAGCGCGGCCATGAGCAAAATCACCCTGTGCCGCGCATGCCGGTCGCCCAGCGGCCCGAGCAGCAGCAAGCCGGCGGCATAGCCGATCTGTGTGGCCGAAGGCACCGCGGCGACCCCGGCGACAGTGGTGTGAAACTGCCGCGCGAACTGCTCCAGCAGCGGCTGTGCATAGTAGATGTTGGCCACCGACACGCCGCAGGCCAGCGCCATGAAGCCGATGAAATGGCCGCGCAACGACGGGTGGGCGGCGGCCGGGGGAGAGGACAAGCCGGGAGTGGTGGACATGGCAGGCGATGAGCAGGCCCGCCATTGTCGCGGCGCAACAAAAGGGTTGCACGCACAGGGGCTTCGGCATTGCGGCGCTGGCTCTACACTGCGGCTTTCCGCAGCATCTTTCCTTGCTCCCTATGTCTGAAGCTCTCGACACCGCGGTTCGCGCGGCACTGCAAACCCTGATGGACCCCCAGACCGGGCAATCGCTCATGGCCGAAAAAGCCGTCAAAAACCTGCGGGTGGACGCTGGCGATGTGTCGCTCGACGTCGAACTCGGTTACCCCGCGCGCAGCCTGCACGCCGAATTGCAGCGCCAGGTGATCGCCGCGCTGCGGGCCGTGCCCGGGGTGAACAACGTCTCGGTGAGCGTGCGCAGCCACGTGGTGTCGCACGCGGTGCAGCGCGGTCTGAAGCCGCTGCCCGAAGTGAAGAACATCATCGCCGTGGCCTCGGGCAAGGGCGGGGTGGGCAAGAGCACCACGGCGGTCAACCTGGCGCTGGCGCTGGCTGCCGAAGGAGCGCGCGTCGGACTGCTCGACGCCGACATCTACGGCCCGTCGCAGCCGATGATGCTGGGGGTGGGCGGGCAGCCGCAGAGCCACGACGGCCAGACCATGCAGCCGCTGCAAAACTACGGCGTACAGGTCATGTCGATCGGTTTTCTCATCGAACCCGACAACCCCATGATCTGGCGCGGCCCGATGGCCACGCAGGCGCTGGAACAACTGCTGCGGCAGACGGCGTGGAACGATCTGGACTACCTCATCGTCGACATGCCGCCGGGCACCGGCGACATTGCGCTCACACTGAGCCAGCGGGTGCCGCTGACCGGGGCGGTCATCGTCACCACGCCACAGGACATCGCCCTGCTCGATGCGCGCAAGGGGCTGAAAATGTTCGAAAAAGTCGGCGTGCCGATCCTCGGCGTGGTGGAAAACATGGCGCTGCACGTGTGCTCGCAGTGCGGCCACGTCGAACACATTTTCGGTGAGGGCGGCGGCAAGCGCATGAGCGCCGAGTATGGCGTGGACTACCTCGGCGGCCTGCCGCTGGACATCCGCATCCGCGAGCAGGCCGACAGCGGCCGGCCCACCGTGGTGGCCGACCCCGACGGGGCGATCGCGCAGAGCTACAAGGCCATCGCCCGCGCGGTGGCGGTGAAAGTGGCGCAGCAAGGACGCGATTACTCGGCCAAGTTCCCGACCATCAGCGTGCAGAACACCTGACGCTGCGCTGCCGCGCCATGCATGCAGCTTCCCGCTGGCAATTCTGGATCGACCGCGGCGGCACCTTCACCGACGTCGTCGCCCGTCGGCCCGATGGCACGCTGCTGACGCACAAACTGCTGTCGGACAACCCCGGACAGTACCGCGACGCCGCGGTCGCGGCGATGCGCGAACTGCTCGGTCTGCGCGCGCACCAGCCGATCACTCCGCAGCAGGTGCAGTGCGTGCGCATGGGCACCACGGTGGCGACCAACGCGCTGCTCGAACGCAAGGGCGAGCCCGTGGTGCTGGTGACCACGCGCGGGTTTCGCGACGCCCTGCGCATCGCCTACCAGAACCGGCCGCGGCTGTTCGACCGCCACATCGTGCTGCCCGAGATGCTGTATGCGCGGGTGATCGAGGCGGGCGAGCGCGTCGGCGCCGACGGTGCAGTGATCGAGCCGTTGGACGAAGTCGCGCTGCGGCACGAGTTGCAGCAAGCGTACGCCAGCGGGCTGCGCGCGGCGGCCATCGTGTTTCTCCACGGCTGGACGTTCACGGCGCACGAGCAGGCAGCGGCGCGCATCGCGCGCGAGGTCGGCTTCACCCAGGTCAGCGTCTCGCACGAGGTCAGCCCGCTGATCCGGTTCGTCTCCCGTGGCGACACCACGGTGGTCGACGCCTACTTGTCGCCCATTCTGCGCCGCTATGTCGACCAGGTCGCCGCGGAAATGCCCGGAGTGCGGCTGCTGTTCATGCAGTCCAGCGGCGGGCTGGTCGAGGCGCATCATTTCCGCGGCAAGGACGCCATCCTCTCCGGCCCCGCCGGCGGCATCGTCGGCATGGCGCGCACTGCCGAGGCCGCCGGGCATGCGCGGGTCATCGGTTTCGACATGGGCGGCACGTCGACCGATGTGTCGCACTACGCCGGCGGGTTCGAGCGGGTGTTCGACACCGAGGTCGCCGGGGTGCGGGTGCGCGCGCCGATGCTGCACATCCACACCGTGGCCGCCGGGGGCAGTTCGGTCCTGCACTTCGACGGCAGCCGGATGCGCGTCGGCCCGGACTCGGCCGGGGCCAACCCCGGCCCGGCGTGTTACCGCCGCGGCGGGCCGCTGACGCTCACCGATGCCAATGTGCTGCTCGGTCGCATCCGTGCGGAGCATTTTCCTGCGGTGTTCGGCCCGCAGGCCGACCAGCCGCTCGATGCCGATGTGGTGCGGCAGGGCTTTGCCGCGCTGGCAACGCGCATCGGCGACGCCACCGGACGCGGGCAGACAGCCGAAGGCGTCGCCGAGGGCTATGTCACCATTGCGGTGCAGGCGATGGCGGCAGCGATCAAGCGCATTTCGCTGGCCCGCGGCTACGACGTGTCGCGCTACACCCTGCAATGCTTCGGCGGCGCCGGAGCGCAGCACGCCTGCAGCGTGGCGGCGGCGCTGGGCATGCAGCGGGTGTTCATCCACCGCTTCGCCGGCGTCCTGTCGGCTTACGGCATCGGACTGGCCGTGCAGACGGCGGTGCAGCAGCGCAGCGTGGAGGCACCGCTGACCGCGGCGCTGCTGCCGCAGTTGCACGACCTGCGCGACACCCTGGCGGCCCAGGTGGTGCAACACCTGCAGGCACAGGGGGTGGCAGCCGGGGCGATCACCCTGCACAGCCGCCTGCTGTTGCGCTACGCCGGCAGCGATGCCGCGCTGGCCGTGGACTGGGGGGAGCTGGCAGACCTGCGCGCGGCGTTCGAGGCGGCCTACCGCCAGCAGTACGCGCATGTCTTGCCCGACCGCGGCCTGGTGGTCGAGGCGGTCGAGGTGCAGGCCTGCGACGCCGGGCAGGGCGTCGCAGAGGACACCGCGGCAGATGCCCTGTCGCCGGGGCAGGACATGCCCGTGCACCAGCAGGTGCCCGTGTTCATCGCCGGGCGCTGGCAGCAGGCGGCGCTGGTGCGCCGTGCCGACTGCGGCCCAGGCCAGTGCCGCGACGGCCCGGCGCTGCTCGCCGATGCGCACACCACCGTGTTCGTCGAGCCGGGCTGGCGCGCGTGCATCACCGCTGCCGGACACATCGAGTTGCAGCGCCTGGCGGCGCATGACCGGCAGCAGACCAACGATACCGCCTGCGACCCGGTGCGGCTGGAACTGTTCAACAACCGGTTCATGCACATCGCCGAGCAAATGGGAGTGCAGTTGCAGCAGACCGCGGTGTCGGTGAACATCAAAGAGCGACTGGATTTTTCCTGCGCGCTGTTCGACGGTCAGGGCCGGCTCGTGGCCAACGCGCCGCATGTGCCGGTGCATCTGGGGTCGATGGGCGAGAGCGTGCGCACCGTGGCGCAGCGCCGCGCCGGCAGCATGCGTGCCGGCGACGTCTACATGCTCAACGATCCGTACCACGGCGGCACACACCTGCCGGATGTCACCGTGGTCACCCCGGTGTTCGACCAGGACGGGCGCGAGCCGCTGTTTTTCGTCGCCTCACGCGGGCACCACGCCGACATCGGCGGCATCACCCCGGGTTCGATGCCGCCGTTTTCACGCACCATCGACGACGAAGGCGTGGTGCTCGACGACGTGCTGCTGGTCCGCGACGGCCGGCTGCACGACGCCGAGGTGCTCGCGCTGCTGCAGCGTGGCCCGCACCCGGCGCGCAACCCGCAGCAAAACCTCGCCGATCTGCGCGCACAGATCGCTGCCAATGCCCGCGGCGTCGGCGAACTGCAGCGGCTGGTGGCCGCGCACGGCCTGGAGGTGGTGCGCGCCTACATGCAGCACGTGCAGGACAACGCGGAACATGCGGTGCGCCGGGTCATCGGCGCGCTGCGCGATGGCGCGTTCAGCCTGGAGCTCGACAGCGGCGCGCGCATCAGCGTGGCCATCCGCGTCGATGCCCGGCGACGGGAGGCCGACATCGATTTCAGCGGCACGTCGCCGCAACAGCCGGATAACTTCAACGCCCCGCGGGCCATCACCCTGGCTGCGGTGCTCTACGTGTTTCGCTGCCTGGTCGACGACGACATCCCGCTCAACGCCGGCTGCCTCAAACCGCTGCGCGTGCACATTCCGCCGGGGTCGATGCTCGATCCGCGTCCGCCCGCTGCGGTGGTCGCCGGCAATGTCGAGGTGAGCATGGCCGTGACCAACGCGCTGTTCGCCGCGCTGGGCGTGCAGGCGGCGAGCCAGTGCACCATGAACAATTTCACCTTCGGTGACGACAGCCGGCAGTACTACGAAACCATCGCCGGGGGCTCGGGAGCCGGGGTGCTGCTGGACGCGCAGGGGCGGATCTGCGGCGGCTTTGACGGCACCGCCGTGGTGCAAACGCACATGACCAACTCGCGGCTGACCGACCCGGAGGTGCTCGAATGGCGCTACCCGGTGCGTCTGGACGCGTTCACCCTGCGACCGGGAACGGGCGGCGCCGGCCGCTGGCGTGGCGGCGATGGCGGCGAACGCCGCATCCGTTTCCTGCAGCCGATGACTGCGGGCATTCTGTCCAACGGTCGCCGCGTGCCGGCGTTCGGCCTGGCCGGCGGCGCGCCCGGGGCGCTGGGTGTCAACCGCGTCGAACGCGCCGATGGCACGGTCGAGCAGCTTCCCGGCTGTGCCAGCGTGCGCATGCAGCCCGGCGATGTGTTCGTCATTCAAACCCCGGGAGGTGGCGGATATGGACGCTGAGCACGCGCTGCCGCCGATCGTCACGCTCACCCTCAACCCTTGCGTGGACGTGAGCTACGACGTCGACCAGCTCGTCGAAGACCAGAAAATCCACGCCAACGCCAACCGCCTCGATCCGGGAGGCAACGGCATCAACGTCGCGCGCGCGCTCAAACGGCTGCAGCGGGCAGCGCAGGCGTGCACCGTGGTCGGTGGAGAAATCGGCGACCTGTTCATCCGTCTGGTCAAACACCAGGTAGACCATTTGCACGCCGTGCGCATCGACGGCGAAACCCGCATCAACGTCACCGTGCAGCAGCGGCAGCCACGGGCGCAATTCGAAATCAGCGGCATCGGTCCGCAGCTCGACGCCGCCACGCTGCAGCACATCACCGCCACCGTCCTCGACCGCACAGGCAGCGGCTACGCCGTGCTCACCGGTTCACGCATGCCCGGCGTGCCCACCGGCTACTACGCCGAAGTCATCGGCCGGTTGCGCGCGCAAGGTGCCCGCGCCATCGTCGATGCCCAGGGAGAAATGCTCGAACGCGCCGTCGCCGCAGCGCCGTTTCTGATCAAACCCAACCGTGTCGAGCTCGAACAGCTGGTGCGCCGCAACCTGCCCGATACCGCCGCCGTGGTGCAGGCAGCGCAGCAGATGTGCGCCCGCGGGGTGCAGTGGGTTTGCGCCTCATTGGGAGGAGAAGGCGCGGTGCTGGTCAGCGCCACGCAGGTGCTCGTCGGCCGGGCACCGGAGGTGACTGTTGCCTCCACCGTCGGTGCCGGAGATTCGATGGTCGGCGCGCTGGTGCATGCCTTGTCGCGCGGCGATCCGCCGCAGCAGGCACTGCGTCTGGCGTTGGCCTGCGGCAGCGGCACCGCGGCGCAGCCCGGCACCGAGCTGTTCGACCCGCAGGCGCTGCCCGCGCTGCTGGCGCTCACGCAGGTCAGCGCTTGACCGCCCGCCAGCCGATGTCGTGACGGTACTGCATGCCGTCGAAATGGATCTGCGCCACCGCGTCGTAGGCGCGTTGCTGTGCGATGCGCGGTGAATCGCCCAGCGCCGTCACCGCCAGCACGCGGCCGCCCGCGGTGCGCAACACACCCTGCGCGTCGAGCGCCGTGCCGGCGTGGAACACCATGCAGTCGTCGGTATTGGCCGGCAGGCCGGTGATGACGTCGCCTTTGCGCGGTTGCTCGGGATAGCCCTGCGAGGCCAGCACAACCGCCAGCGCGGTGCGTCGGTCCCATTGCAGTTCGACCTGATCGAGCTGACCGGCCAGGGCTTTTTCCAGCACCACCGACAGATCGCTTTTGAGCCGCGCCATGATGGGCTGGGTTTCCGGGTCGCCCATGCGGCAGTTGAACTCCAGGGTTTTGGCGCGGCCGGCAGCGTCGATCATCAACCCGGCGTAAAGGAATCCGGTGTATGGATGACCGTCGGCGGCCATGCCCTTGACGGTGGGCAGGATGATTTCGCGCATCACCCGCGCATGGACTTCGGGCGTGACCACCGGCGCGGGCGAGTACGCCCCCATGCCGCCGGTGTTCGGCCCCTGGTCGCCGTCGCGCAGGCGTTTGTGATCCTGGCTGGAGGCCAGCGGCAGCACGTGCTGGCCGTCGACCATGACGATGAAGCTCGCCTCCTCGCCCTGCAGGAATTCCTCGATCACCACCCGCGCGCGGCCGGCGTTGTGCTGCACGCCGTAGCGGTTGGCCGCGAGCATGTCGTCGATCGCGGCGTGCGCTTCTTCCAGCGTCTGCGCCACCACCACGCCCTTGCCCGCGGCCAGACCGTCCGCCTTGACGACGATGGGCGCGCCCATGCGGTCGACGTAGTCGTGCGCCGCGGCCGGGTCTTCGAAGGTTTCGTAGGCTGCGGTCGGAATGCCGTGGCGGCGCATGAAGTCCTTGGAAAACGCCTTGGAGCTTTCGAGCTGGGCGGCGGCGCGCGTCGGCCCGAAGATTTTCAGCCCGCGGGCACGAAAGCCGTCGACGATGCCCGCGGCCAGCGGCGCCTCGGGGCCGACCACGGTGTAGGCGATTTTTTCGCGCAGGCAAAACGCCGCGAGTTCTTCGGCGTTGGCCACCTGCAGATTGCTCAGCCGCGGGTCACGCGCCGTGCCGCCGTTGCCGGGGGCGACGAACACCGTCTGCACCCGTGGCGACTGCGCCAGCCGCCAGGCCAAGGCGTGCTCGCGGCCGCCGGAGCCGATGACGAGAATTTTCATGGGGTGGCCCGCAGTCAGCCGAACACGGCGTTGTGGTAGACCTCCTGCACGTCGTCGAGGTCTTCCAGCGCGTCGATGAGTTTTTGCATTTTTTCCGCGTCCTCGCCGCCGAGTTCGACGCTGTTTTCCGGGCGCATGGTCACGTGCGCGACTTCGGGCGTCAGGCCGGCCTTGGCCAGCGCGTCGCGCACGGCCTCGAACTGCTGCGGCGCTGTCAGCACCTCGACGGCGCCGTCTTCGTCGCTGAGCACGTCGTCGGCGCCGGCTTCGAGCGCGACTTCCATCACCTTGTCTTCGGAGGTACCGGGGGCGAACACCAGTTGTCCGACATGTTTGAACTGGAACGCCACCGAGCCTTCGGTGCCGAGGTTGCCGCCGTGCTTGGACAGCGCATGTCGCACTTCGGCGACGGTGCGCACGCGGTTGTCGGTCAGGCAGTCGATGATCAGCGCCGCCCCGCCGACGCCGTAACCCTCATAGCGGATTTCCTCGTAGTGCACGCCCTCGAGCGCGCCGGTGGCCTTGTCGATGTTCTTTTTGATGGTGTCGGCGGGCATATTGGCCGCCTTGGCCTTGTCGATTGCCAGCCGCAGCCGCGGGTTGGCGCCGGGGTCGCCGCCGCCCAGGCGGGCCGCGGCCGAAATTTCACGAATGATCTTGGTCCAGATCTTGCCGCGCTTTTCATCCTGGCGGCCTTTTCGATGCTGGATATTGGCCCATTTGGAATGTCCGGCCATGGTGGTGCGATGCTCCTGGAAACGGCCCGCCGCAGCAGGGGCGGTGCCGGAATTGGCGTTGATAGACTGCCGATTCTACGTTCGCCTCCCGCCGCCGATCTCCCGCATCTCGAGGTTTGCATCATGCCCGATCCCATCGTCATTGCCCGCCACGGCGACGTCACCTGCCAGCTGCTACCACGTCTGGCCAACCGCCACGGCCTGATCACCGGCGCCACCGGCACCGGCAAGACCGTCAGCTTGCAGCTGCTGGCCGAAGGCTTTTCGCGCATCGGCACCCCGGTGTTCATGGCCGACGTCAAGGGCGACCTGACCGGCATTTCGCAGCCGGGCAGCCTCAGCCCCAAGCTGGCCGAGCGGCTCAAGACCCTGGGGCTGCCCGAGCCGCAGTTCGCCGCCTGCCCGGTGACGCTGTGGGACGTGTTCGGCGAGCAGGGCCATCCGGTGCGCGCGACCCTTTCCGACATGGGGCCGCTGCTGCTCGCGCGCCTGCTGCAGCTCAACGAAACCCAGACCGGGGTGCTCAACCTGGTGTTCAAGATCGCCGACGACTACGGCCTGCTGCTGCTCGACCTCAAAGACCTGCGCGCGATGCTGCAGGAAGTGGGCGACAACGCGGCGAGCTTCACCACCGAATACGGCAACATCAGCGCGGCCAGCGTCGGCGCCATCCAGCGCGGCCTGCTGGCGTTGGAGGCGCAGGGGGCCGACAAGTTTTTTGGCGAGCCGATGCTCGACATCGCCGACCTGATGCAGACGGTCGAGGGCCGCGGCGTGGTCAACATCCTCGCCGCCGACAAGCTCTACCAGTCGCCGCGGCTGTACGCGACCTTTTTGCTGTGGCTGCTGTCCGAGCTGTTCGACCGTCTGCCCGAAGTCGGCGACCCTGAGCAACCCAAGCTGGTGTTCTTTTTCGACGAAGCGCATCTGCTGTTCAACGACGCGCCCAAGCCGCTGCTGGAAAAGGTCGAGCAGGTGGTGCGGCTGATCCGCTCCAAGGGCGTGGGCGTGTACTTCATCACGCAGAACCCGCTGGACGTGCCCGACACCGTGCTCGGGCAGTTGGGCAACCGCATCCAGCACGCGCTGCGTGCCTACACCCCGCGCGACCAGAAAGCGGTGAAAACGGCGGCCGACACCATGCGGCCGAACCCGCCGCTGGACATCGCGCAAGCCATCACCGAGCTGGCCACCGGCGAGGCGCTGGTGTCGCTGTTGGATGAAAAGGGAAGGCCGCTGCCGACCGAGCGGGTGTGGATGCTCGCTCCTGGCGGGCGCATCGGCCCGATCAGCGCCGAAGAACGCCAGGCGCTGCTGGCGCAGTCGCTGGTCGCCGGGGTGTACGACACCGCGGTCGATCGCGAGTCGGCCTACGAGCGGCTCAAAGGCCGGGTCGAACCGGCGCAGGCGCCAGCCGGGTCTGCCACCGCGCCGCGCTCGGGCGGCGTGCTCGACACCCTGGGTCAGGGTCTGGGTGGCCTGGCGCGTGGCTCGGGGCGAAAAGACTCGCTGCTCGAAACCCTGGCCAAATCCGCTGCGCGATCGATCGGCAGCGCGGTCGGGCGAGAGCTCATCCGCGGCGTGCTCGGCGGTTTGCTCGGCGGCGGCAACCGCCGTTGAGCAGCGGCTTCAGCGGTCATCCCAGCGTCGGTCGTCCCAGTCGCGGTGCTCATGGCGCCAGTGGCGGTGCTCCCAGCGACGCATCGGCACGCCGTACACCGGGGCGTAAACCGGTGCGTAACCGTAATACACCGGGCGCGGTGGCGGAGGCGGCGGGGGCGGAGCGAAATACACCGGCGGCAGCGCGGGCGGCGGGGCGTACACCACCGGCGGCGCTTGGTACACCGGGTAGGCGTTGCTGAACGTGGTGACGACTCCCGGCACCCCGACGTTGACCGACCAGAACACCCGGTCGGCGTGCGCCGCCGGTGTGGCTGCCAGCGCGGCACACCCGGCGAGCGCGGCGAGAACGTGACGGAACATGATGGCAACCTCCTGCGTGAATCAGCGTGTGATGGAGCAGTAACGCCTGCCGGCGCCGTTTGCTGACAGACCGGCGAACGGGGGTGGGGCGGCCCGGGTCCGGCCGGCTTTGCCGGCTGCTCCTTGCCCCCGCGGTTGCAGGAGCGAGCCGTGGCGGCAAGCGGCGGATATGACCTGGATCATGGACAAAGGCGCTTGCCGCACTAAGGTCGCTGCATGTCAGGGCGCGGGAGGCAATGGAATGCAGGATCGGGTTTTCAAAAACCGTCGCGAGGCCGGCAAGGAACTGGCGCAGGCGCTGGCCGGGGAAATCGGGGCGAATGACGACGTGGTGGTTCTCGCTCTGCCCCGCGGCGGCGTGCCGGTGGGGTATGAAGTCGCCAAGGCGCTCGGCGCCGAATTCGACGTGTTGATCGTGCGCAAGCTCGGTCTGCCGTCGCAGCCCGAGTTGGCGATGGGGGCGATTGCCTCTGGAGGGGCGATCGACCTCAACCAGGACGTCATCGCACTGGCCGGCGTGTCGCAGCGCGACATCGACCGGGTCATGGCCGAGGAATCGCGCGAACTCCAGCGCCGCGAAGCGGTGTACCGCGGCACGCGGCCGGCCGTGCGGGTGCAGGGGCGCACCGTGATCGTGGTCGATGACGGTCTGGCCACCGGGGCGTCGATGCGCGCTGCGCTGAAGGCGCTGCGCACGCGCCGCCCGGCGCGGCTGATCGCCGCCGTCCCCGTGGCACCGTTTGATGCGCCGCAGCGGCTGGGTGATGTCTGCGACGCCTTCGTCAGCGTGCTGCGTCCGGCGAATTTCCAGGCTGTCGGCCAGTTTTACGCGGTGTTCGACCAGACGAGTGACGAGGAAGTGCGCACCCTGCTGGCGCAGTTCCCCGGCACAGGAGCACACCAATGACCATGCCGACGACGCCGTTTCTCGCCGTGCGCGACCTGGCGCAGCGGCTGCAGGAGCGCGATACCGATTTGGACACCCTGCTCGACATGGCCGCGTCGCGGCGTTTCGTGCTGCTTGGCGAGGCCACGCACGGCACGCAGGAGTTTTACCGGATGCGCGCGCAGATCACCCGCAGGCTGATCACCGAGCTGGGGTTCGACGCCGTGGCCGTCGAAGCCGACTGGCCGGATGCCTGGCGGGTCGATCGCTATGTGCAGGCCGACAGCGGCGACGACGCCACCTCCGCGCTCGACGATTTCGAGCGGTTTCCGCAATGGATGTGGCGTAACCGCGAAGTGCTCGACTTCATTTCCTGGCTGCGGGTGGACAACGCCGGCCGGCCGGCGGCGCAGCGCGTGGGGTTTTACGGCCTGGATCTGTACAGCCTGTACCGGTCGGCCGATGCGGTGATCCACTATTTGCAGCAGATCGACCCCGAGCAGGCCGAGCAGGCACGCTCGCGTTACGCCGCGCTCGACCATGTGCGCGAGCCGCAGGTGTATGGCTACGAAGCGGCGTTCGGCCAGCGCCAGCCGGCGCGTGACGCCGTGGTCGCGCAACTGCTGCAGTTGCGCCAGCAGGCGCAGTCCGTCCTGGAGCGCGACGGTCTGACGGCGGTTGACGGCCATTTCTACGCCGAGCGCAACGCCGCGGTGGTGGTCAACGCCGAGAATTACTACCGCGCCATGTTCGGCAGGCGGGTCAACACCTGGAATCTGCGCGACGCCCACATGCGCGACACCCTGCTGGCGCTGGCCGACTATCGCCGCCGCCGCGGCGGCACGGGCAAGGTGGTCGTCTGGGCGCACAACTCGCACCTCGGCGACGCCCGCGCCACGGAAATGTCTTTGCGCGGCGAATGGAACCTCGGCCAGCTCATGCGCCAGGCTGCGGGGCAGGCGGCTCTGCTCGTCGGCTTCACCACCTATACCGGCTACGTTTCCGCCGCCTCGCAGTGGGACGGCGAGGTCGAGCACAAATGGGTGCGCCCGGCGCTGCCCGACAGCGTGGAGTACCTGTTCCACCGCAGCGGGCTGGACCGGTTTTTCCTGCGACTGGACGTCCCGGCGGCGCAGCCCCTGCGCGAAACCCTGCTGGAACGCGCCATCGGCGTGCTCTACCTGCCGCAAACCGAGCGCGCCAGCCACTATTTCGTCACTTCGCTGGCACAGCAATTCGACGCCGTGTTCCACCTGGACGAAACCGCTGCGCTCGAACCGCTGGACACGCCGCCGCACTGGCATCGCCCGGAGCCGGCGCTGGCGGCGGATTGACGGCGTGAAGGTGTGCGCATGACACCCACTGCCGCGCTCAACGTGTCCATCGACTGCCAGGCCGCCGTGCTGCAGGGCAGCCTGGTGCTGCCGCCCGACGCCTTCGCGCTGGTGGCATTCGCCCACGGCAGCGGCAGCAGCCGTTTCAGCCGGCGCAACCAGCGCGTCGCGCAGTTTTTGCAGCGCGCCGGGTTGGGCACGTTGCTGCTGGATTTGCTCACGGCGGAGGAGAACGCCGTCGATCAATACACGGCGCAGTACCGTTTCGACATCGCGCGGCTGGCGGCGCGGCTGACCGACGTGGTCGATTGGCTGGCGCGGCAGCCGGCGACGCAGGCGCTGCCGCTCGGGCTGTTCGGCGCCAGTACCGGCGCGGCAGCGGCACTGATCGCCGCGGCACAGCGGCCGCAGCGTGTCGGCGCGGTGGTGTCGCGCGGCGGCCGGCCCGACCTGGCCGGACAGGCGCTACCCCGGGTGCGCGCGCCGACTCTGCTGATCGTCGGCGGCCTGGACACCGAAGTCATCACCCTCAACGCCGCGGCGGCGCAGCAGCTCGGTGGCGAGCATCGCACCGTCATCGTCCCCGGTGCGACGCACCTGTTCGAGGAGCCGGGCAAGCTCGACGAAGTGGCCCGGCTGGCCGCCGACTGGTTCGTGCAGCACTTGCGCCCGGCCAAACGCTGAGCCGGGCAGACCTGTTCAAATAGCGGGTCTATGCAATCCGCTGAAAAACCCTCGAACTTTTTGCGCCAGATCATCGAGCGCGATCTGGCGCAGGGCACCTATGCCCACCGCCGTTTTGCCGGACATCCGGCCGACGCCGCAACCCACGCTGCCGGCCAGCCTGATCCGGCGCGCATCCGCACCCGCTTTCCTCCCGAGCCCAACGGCTACCTGCACATCGGCCACGCCAAGAGCATCTGCCTGAACTTCGGTCTGGCGCAGGACTATGGCGGCATCTGCCACCTGCGGTTCGACGACACCAACCCGGAAAAGGAAGACCAGGAGTACGTCGACGCCATCATCGACATGGTGCGCTGGCTGGGATTCGACTGGAACGTCGGCGGAGTGTCGCATCTGTATTACGCCAGCGACGATTTCGATTTCATGTACCGCTGCGCCTGCGCGCTGATCGAGGACGGGCTGGCGTATGTCGACGAGCAGAGCGCCGAAGACATGCGTCGCAACCGCGGCACGCTCACCGAGCCCGGAGTGGACAGCCCGTGGCGCAACCGTCCGGCAGCAGAAAGCCTGCGGCGCTTCGAGGAAATGCGCGCCGGGCAGCACGCCGAGGGCAGCATGGTGCTGCGGGCGAAAATCGACATGGCCTCGCCCAACATCAATCTGCGCGATCCGACGATTTACCGCATCCGCTTCGCCCGGCATCACCGGACCGGCGATGCCTGGTGCATCTACCCGATGTACACCTTCGCCCATCCCATCGAAGACGCGATGGAGTGCATCAGCCACAGCATCTGTACCCTGGAGTTCGAAGACCAGCGGCCGTTCTACGACTGGTTGCTCGACCACCTCGTTCGTCTCGGGCTGGTGGCCAGCCCGCGGCCGCACCAGTACGAGTTTGCCCGCCTCAATCTCACTTACGTGGTGACGAGCAAGCGCAAATTGGCGCAGTTGGTGCAGGACGGCCATGTGCAGGGCTGGGACGATCCGCGCATGCCCACGCTGGTGGGTCTGCGCCGTCGCGGCTACACCCCGGAAAGCCTGCGCCTGTTCGCCGAGCGCATCGGTGTGAGCAAGGCCGATTCCTGGATCGATTACAGCGTGCTGGAGCAGGCGTTGCGCGACGACCTGGAGGCGCGCGCACCGCGGGCGATGGCCGTCCTCGATCCCTTGCTGCTCGAAATGACCAACTGGGCCGAGGTGTTCGGCGCCGCAGACCATGCCGAGCCGTGCAGCGCGCCGGTGCATCCGGCGCAGCCCGAACGCGGTCGGCGCAGTTTCGATCTCACTGCGCAGGTATGGATCGAGCGCGAGGATTTCATGGAAACCCCGCCCAAGGGGTATCACCGCCTCACCCCCGGCGGGCTGGTGCGGTTGAAGTACGGTTACGTCGTGCGCTGCACCGGCTGCGAAAAAGACGCGCAGGGCAGGGTGGTCAAGGTGCTGGCCGAGTTGCTGCCCGACACCAGGAGCGGCACACCCGGAGCCGATGCCGTCAAGGTCAAAGGCGTCATCACCTGGGTGAGCGCCCAGCGCGGCGTGGCTGCGCAGGTGCGTCTGTTCGACCGCCTGTTCACGCAGGCGCAGCCCGATGCCGGGGGGCGCGATTTTGTCGCCGCGCTCAACCCGCACAGCCTGCAGGTGGTGCAGGGCTACGTCGAGCCGTCGCTTGCCACGGCCGATGCGGGCAGCACCTTCCAGTTCGAACGCCACGGCTATTTCGTCGCCGACCGCATCGACCACACGGCGCAGTCCCCCGTGTTCAACCGCACGGCCACGCTCAAAGACAGTTGGGGCAAGTGATGCCCGTTGCCGGGGACACACTGAGTTTCGGTGCGCCGCTGCCCGCGGGCCTGGACGCGCGCGAGCGTCTGCGGCTGCAGGGTTTTTGCGTGCTCGGCGCGCAGCAGCTGGCCACTCTGGCCGGATACGACCCTGCCGACTGCCCGCCTGCGTTTGCGCTGTGGAACGATCTGCCGGCCGACGGTTACCTCAAAGACGGCGGGCACTACCGCTTTCGCCGCCACGGCAGCTTTGTCCAGACCCTGCCGACGCCGCACCACCCGGGCGGACTGCAGCAGGTGCCGCATCGTGCGCACTGGCAGCCCACGGCGTACAACGCGCTGCATGGCGGCATGCTGCGCTGGTTCGACCCACTGAGCGACAGCCTGCTGCAGGCCGGATTCTGGCAGCCGCTGCTGCTCGGGCTCGGCCAGTTGTTCGCGCAGGTGAGAGCGGCGCCGCAATGGTTCATCGAGGCGCACCAGTTCCGCATCGATGCGCGCGAAGGCGTCGGCCGGCCCACTCCCGAAGGCGCGCACCGCGACGGGGTGGATTTCGTCGCCGTGATCCTCATCGCCCGCTACGCCATCCGTGGCGGCGAAACCCGTGTGTTCGAGCTCGACGGCCAGCGCGGTGTGCGCTTTACGCTCAGCGAGCCATGCAGCGCGCTGCTGATGGACGACACCCGGGTGATCCACGAAACCACGCCGGTGCTGCCTGACGCGCAGGGAACGGGAAGTTGGCGCGACACCCTGGTGTTGACCTACCGCGCCGGGGGATTTTTGCAGCCGTGATTTATTGATTTGAATCAAGGCAAAAGTTTGCCGACGCTGTTTCACGCAGACACGCGCAACACAAATAGTTACATAATTGTCACTTGATGCTCCTCAATGTGGCGATTTCCTTTTTCCGGAGTACCTACCATGCGCTTTACCTCTCGCCTGCTCGCCGGCCTGATGGTGTCGAGCCTGCCGCTTGCCGCCGCGTATGCCCAGACCACGGCGTCGGCAGAAGATCTCCAGGCCACCCGCGCGGTGTCTGCCGAACTGCTCAAAACCCTCAGCGGCAAGTTGCAAGAGAGCATGAAGGCCAACGGCCCTGCCGGGTCGATTCCGGTGTGCAAGACCATCGCCCCGCAAATCGCCCTCGGACTGGCTGACAAAACCGGCTGGAAAATCACCCGCGTCGGCACACGCGTGCGCAATGTCGACATGGGCACGCCCAACGTCTGGCAGCACAAGGCGCTGGCGCACCTGAACGCCGACCTGAAATCAGGCGCCAAGCCGGAAACGCTGGAGTGGAGCGAAGTCGTGATGGAAAACGGCAAGCCGACGCTGCACTACGCCAAAGCCATCGTGCTGCAGACGCAGTGCGTGGCCTGCCACGGCACCGCCGAGCAACTCGCCCCCGGCGTGGCCGACAAGCTCAAGGTCGAATACCCGCACGATCAGGCCACCGGCTACGCGCCGGGACAGCTGCGCGGGGCGGTGGTCATCAGCCGACCGCTCTGATCGGGGCTGAACGGGCAAGGCGCCAGCCCGACGACCGGGCGCTGTCGTCGCGGCAGCGAGGGCAGCGGGCGTCGCCGCGCCTGGACAGCGGGCGCCACCGCGCCCGGGCCTACCACCGCAGGTAGGCGTTTTTGTTTCCGGTCTGCACCGTGATTTTGTGCGTTTGCCCGCGGTGTGTGCCTTCGATGGTGTAGCTGCCCTTGGGCGCCTGCACGTAGCACAGCGGGCCGTCTGCGGTGAACGATGCCAGCGTCTTGCCTTGCTGCGAAATGCGGATGGGCACGTCGGCCAGATACGCGCCGCGTGGCCCCTCGACCATCCAGAATCCGAGATTGAACTGCGGCGCCATGGCCTGCAGCGCCTTCAGGTCGTCTTCGCCCACGCCGCCGCAGACATACGACAACTCACCGGCGTGATGCACCTGCGCCGCCTGGCTGATCGCCGGGCCGAACAGGCCGATGAGCAATGCGCCGGCTGCAGCGCCTCGGCGCAGGACATGATGCGTGACTGTCATGTTCGCACTCCTTTCTGCATCGAAACATCGTGCCCCACTATAGACCAGGGCCGGCGCACGCGGTTCAGCGCCGTCGCCGTGTTTCAGTCTGGCTTCATTTTGCCGCTGCGCTGCGCGGCGTATGCAGGTTGGGCAGGAAGACGGCGAGCAGTCCGATCAGCGGCAGAAACGAGCACAACTGGTAGACGGCGTCGATGCCCCACAGATCAGCCAGTTGGCCGAGCACCGCCGCGCCCACCCCACCCAGGCCGAACGCCAGACCGAAAAACAAGCCGGCCACCGTGCCGACCTTGCCCGGCATGAGTTCCTGGGCGTACACCACCATCGACGGAAACGCCGACGCCAGCATGAAACCAATGATGGCGCTGAGAACCGCCGACACCTCCAAGCTGGCATACGGCAGCGCTAGCGTGAACGGCGCCACGCCAAGGATGGACACCCAGATCACCGCTTTGCGGCCGATGCGGTCGCCGATCGGCCCGCCCAGCAGCGTGCCGGCTGCCACGGAGAACAGGAAGATGAACAAGTGATATTGGCCAACCTCGGTGCTCACATGAAATTTGTGCATCAAATAAAAAATCAGATAGCTATTGATGCTGGCCAGGTAGAAAAATTTGGAAAAGATCAGCGCGAGCAAAACGGCCAGGGTACGCCGCACGACACCAGGCGGCAGCGGTGCCGATTTGGCGGCGGCCGATTTTTTCGGCAGTCGGTGTTGATGGCTGTACCAGCGGCCCACGCCGGTGAGCACGATGATCGCCAGCAGCGCGGCCAGGGCAAACCAGGCCACGCTGTGTTGTCCGTGCGGCAGCACGATCCACGCCGCCAGCAACGGGCCGGTGGCCGTGCCGGCGTTGCCGCCGACCTGGAAAATCGACTGCGCCAGGCCATGTCGCCCGCCGGAGGCCATGCGCGCCACGCGCGACGACTCCGGGTGGAAAATCGACGAGCCAGTGCCGACCATCGCCGCGGCGAGCAGCAGGATGGGAAAGTTGGGCGCGAGCGACAGCGTGAGCAGTCCGGTGAGGGTGAAACCCATGCCCACGGCGAGCGAGTACGGTTTGGGGTGTTTGTCGGTGTACGCGCCCACCAGCGGCTGCAGCAGCGACGCGGTGAACTGGTAGGTCAGGGTGATCAGGCCGATCTGGCCGAAGTTCAGATGAAAATCGGTTTTGAACAGCGGATAGATCGCCAGCATCAACGACTGGATCATGTCGTTGAGAAAGTGCGAGAAGCTGATCGCGCCGAGAATGCGGAACGTGGTCTGCTCCGCCTGCGCGCGGCTGGGCGCGCCAAGCGCCGGGGTGGTGGGGGTGGAACTCACGGTTTGTCGTCGGTGTTTGCGGGGAGGGCGCATCAGGAAGAATTGCGCAGGCGCAAGAATAGTCCGGCGACGAATTGTTTGCACAGGCATGGAATTGGCTCCGCCGCTGCTGCGCCCTGCGCAAACGGGCAGGGTGCTGGTAAAAACGAACGATCGTTCTATTTTTTCGCCGGCCGTGCATAGAATAGAAAAAACCTCAATGGAGACGGCGATGACACCGCATCAACTCTTGGAACGCTTCGGCCCGCGAGAAGCGATGGATTACGACGTGGTCGTCGTCGGCGCCGGCCCGGGCGGTCTGGCGACGGCGATCCACCTCAAACAACTGGCGCAGCAATCCGGCCGCGAGATTTCCGTGTGCGTGCTGGAAAAAGGCTCTGAAGCCGGGGCGCACATCCTGTCGGGGGCGATCATGGATCCGCGGGCGCTGACCGAGCTGTTCCCCGACTGGCAGGCGATGGGCGCGCCGCTGAACCAGCCGGTGACCGCCGACGAATTCTTGTTTCTCGGCGCCGCCAGCGCGCGCGCGGTGCCCACGGCGTTGTTGCCGGATTGCTTCAGGAACCACGGCAATTACGTCATCAGCCTGGGCAACGTGGTGCGCTGGCTGGCGCAGCAGGCCGAAGCGCTCGGCGTCGAGATCTTCCCCGGATTTGCCGCCGCGGAAGTGCTATACGACGCGCAAGGCCGGGTGTGCGGCGTGGCCACCGGCAACCAGGGTGTGGGCCGGGACGGCGAGCCGACCGACCATTTCCAGCTCGGCATGGAGCTGCGCGCCAAATACACCGTGTTCGCCGAGGGCTCGCGTGGTCAGCTCGGGCGCCAGCTCATAGCCCGGTTCAAGCTCGACGCCGGGCGCGATCCGCAGGCTTACGGCATCGGCATCAAGGAGCTGTGGGAAGTCGCCGCGGACCAGCACCGGCCGGGGCTGGTGGTGCATACCGCCGGCTGGCCGCTGGATGCGCACACCTACGGCGGCGGGTTTGTCTATCACCTGGAAGACCGCAAGGTCGCCGTCGGCTTCGTCGTCGGCCTGGATTACACCAATCCCTGGCTGAGTCCGTTCGAGGAATTCCAGCGCCTGAAAACCCACCCGGCGCTGCGCGGGGTGTTCGACGGCGGCAAGCGCCTGGGCTACGGCGCGCGCACCATCACCGCAGGCGGGCTGCTGTCGCTGCCCAAACTGGTCTTTCCCGGCGGCTGCCTGGTCGGTTGCGAGGCGGGGTTTCTCAACGCCTCGCGCATCAAGGGCAGCCATGCAGCGATCAAGAGCGGCATGCTCGCCGCGCAGGCCATCGTCCAGGCGCTTGCCGACGGCAGGGCGCTCGACGAACTCGGCGCCTACCCGGCGGCATTCGAGCAGTCGTGGCTGTACGACGAGCTGAAAACGGCGCGCAATTTCAAGCAATGGTTCAAAAAGGGGCGCGCGGTGGGCACGCTGATGACGGGGATCGAACGCTGGCTGCTGCCCCGGCTGGGAGTGAAATCGCCGCCGTGGACGCTGCACCACCAGACCCCGGACCACGCCATGCTCAAACCCGCGGGGCAGTGTCCGCGCATCAATTACCCCAAGCCCGACGGCGTGCTCACCTTCGACCGTCTCAGCTCGGTCTACCTGAGCAACACCAATCACGAGGAAAACCAGCCGCCGCATCTCACGCTCAAAGACGTGTCGGTGCCGGTGCAGATCAACCTCAAGACCTACGCCGGGCCGGAGCAGCGTTACTGCCCGGCCGGGGTGTACGAGTTCGTCAAAGGCAGCGATGGCAACGACCGGCTGCAGATCAATGCGCAGAACTGCGTGCACTGCAAAACCTGCGACGTCAAGGATCCGACGCAAAACATCGTCTGGGTCGCGCCCGAGGGGGGCGGTGGGCCGAACTACGTCGGCATGTGACGTTGCCGCGTGACTCCTGCGGCGCGGCGGCGCCGCGCAGCCGGCGGCGGGCACGCGCAAACGCGGGGGTGTGGGGCCTGTCCGCCCAGCCGGCACCGCCTGTGCGTCGCATCGCCCGATACACTCTGTCGGATTTTCATCGGCCGGATGGTTGACCGCGCGGCAAGTCGTCAGCTCCCGGCCGTCCGCTCTTGCTGCCCTGCATGCCTGGTTCACTTCCCCTGTCCGCTTCGTCTTCGAGCGCCTCGCCGCCCGGCCAGTCGACGATGCAGCGCCGGCTGCGTCTGGGCTTTTGGCTGCTGATCGCGCTGACGCTGGGCTTCGGCGCCTGGCTGGCGTGGATCAACTGGCAGCGCCAAAGCGACATGCTGCGCACCACGCTGCGGGTGGAGACGGCGTTTCTCGCCGATGCCACGTCGGCCTATCTCGACCGCTACGAAATGGTCATGGCCGCGCTGGGTGACGAATTGCAGGCCCGCCCGCAGTTGCTCGCCGAGCCGCGGCTGCTGCGCCCGGTGTTGCAGCGTTATCGCGCACTGCTCGGCGCGGATCAGGCGCTGGCGATCAATCTGTCCACCCCGGACGGCCAGGTATTCGCCACTTCCCTGCCCGAAGACACACCGCTGCCGAACTTCAGCACCATGCCCGAAATCTGGGAAGGTATCCGCGAAGCGCAACAGACGCAGCGGCTGGAGGTTGGCAGGGCGGTGATCGGCCCCATGCTGCACCGCTGGGTGATTCCGCTGCGGCTGATGGTCAAAAACGCCGCCGGCCAACCGCAGTGGCTGATTGCCGTCCCGGTCGAACTCAACGATTTTCTCGACCGCTGGCGACGCTCGGTCGCAGCAGCGCAGTACGCCATGCCCGGGATGTCCATCGCGCTGATGCGCGCCGACGGCTATCTGCTGGCGCGCTGGCCGGCGCCGACGACCGGGGATCTGGCGCAGTTCTACGGCACACGCCGGCAGGGCGCGCTGGCACGCGCCGCGCAGGATGCGCCGCAGGCGATGAGCGGGGAATTCAGCGGCCGGGTCGACTCGGACCAGATTCCGCGGCTGGGCGCCTGGGTGCGGCTGCCGCACGACGGCGTGCTGGTCAATATGACGGTGCCGCGCGCGCTGCTGTGGCGCGACTTTTGGCGGGCGTACTGGCCGGCGCTGACCATCCTGGCCGCCTGGCTGGCCATCCTCTGGCTTGCCTACCGGCTGGTCAGCCGGCAGGCCGAGCGCGAACGGGCGCAACTGAGCGACCGCGCCGACATCATGTACCGCCTGGCCAACCAGGACAGTCTGACCGGCCTGCTCAACCGCCGTGGCATGGGCGAGCATCTGCAGCGCGCGCACGAGCTAGCGCGCGAAACCGGCGTGGGCTACGCCCTGGTGCTGTTCGACCTGGATCATTTCAAGCTGATCAACGACGGCTTCGGCCATGCGGCGGGTGACGCCGTGCTGCAGCAGGTGGCGCATTTGATGCAGACCCGCGTGCGCCGGGAAGACCAGGTGGCGCGGTGGGGAGGGGAGGAATTCCTGCTGCTGCTTCCCGCCTCCACGGCCGAGACCGCGCGCACCACGGCGGAAAAACTGCGCGAGCTCATCGCGCACACCCGCATGTCGGTCGGTGGCGCCGAGTTGCGCCTGACGGCCAGCTTCGGCGTGGCCGCCTGGGAGCCGCAGCGCACGCCGACCATCGCCGAGCTGCTCGGGCAATGCGACTCGGCGCTCTACAACGCCAAGGCGGGCGGGCGCAACCGCGTGGCGCTGTTCGAGGGGCAGTCGGCGCACGACTATTTACGCGGCTTCACCCTCAAGCGCGCCATCGAGGACGACCGCATCCGCGCCGCGTACCAGCCGCTGGTGTCGCTGGCGGACGGGCGGATCGTCGGCTACGAGGCGCTGGCGCGGCTGGTGAGCGAAAACGGCGAGGTGATCGCCGCCGGGCAGTTCATCGACGTGGCCAACCGCCTGCGGCTGGAGCACCATATCGACGCGCGCGTGTCCAAGCAGGTCATGGCGCACTGCAGCCAGCGGCTGAACCAGACCGGCGAGCCGGTGAAGTACATGATCAACTGCTCGGCGGACTTCCTCAGCCGTGCCGAAGACGTGCAAACCCTGCTCGGTCGCGCGCAGCATTACTGCCAGACCTGCGCCGCCGGTCTGAACGGCACGGACAAGCCGCTGGTGATCGAAATTACCGAGCGCCAGCTCATCGGCGACGCCGAGGCGGTCCGCAAGCTGGTGCAGCCGCTGATCGACTTCGGCTTCCAGCTCGCCGTGGACGACTTCGGCAGCGGCTATTCCTCGTATCTCTATGTGCTCAAGCTGCCGGTGCGTTACATCAAAATCGAAGCCGAACTCGTGCGTCAGGCCGCGGGCAGCGAGCGGGCGCGCACCATGGTGCGGTCGATCAACGGCATGGCGCACGACCTGGGCATCCTGACCATCGCCGAAGGCATCGAAGACGCCGCCACGGCAGACGCCATGCGCCAGATCGGCGTCGATTGGGGACAGGGTTACTACTGGGGCAAGCCGCAGATCCCCGATTGAGCCCCAGAGCCGCCGGATCGGTTCAAATACGAAGTTTTCCCTCGATGCGTCGTATGCAATTCGTCGTGCGCCAACCCGACCCGCGTGCGCAGCACCGCCTGCTGCAGGCGGGAACCCATCCGCTGCTGGCGCAGTTGTTTGCCGCGCGCGGCGTGCAGGACGCGCGCGAACTGGAACTGGACCTGCCGCATCTGCTGCCGCCGACGCAGCTCAAAGGGGCGCAGCAGGCTGCCGTCGCGCTGGCCGACGCCATCGCCCGGGGACAGCGCCTGCTCATCGTCGCCGACTACGACTGCGACGGCGCCACGGCCTGTGCCGTCGGCCTGCGCGGCCTGCGGGCGATGGGCGCGCAAGTGTCCTACCTCGTTCCCAACCGCTTCACCACGGGGTACGGCCTGTCGCCGGCGGTGGTCGATCTGGCCCTGCAGCACCCGGCCGGACGCCCCGACTGGATCATCACCGTGGACAACGGCATCGCCAGCGTCGACGGCGTGGCGCATGCCAGGACGCACGGCGTGCGCGTGCTCGTCACCGACCATCATCTGCCGGGGCCGGTCCTGCCCGCTGCCGACGTCATCGTCAACCCGAACCAGCCCGGCTGCGATTTCCCGAGCAAGTCGATCGCCGGGGTCGGGGTGATGTTTTACGTGCTGCTGGCCCTGCGATCGGAGCTGCGCCGACGCGGCGTGTTCGACGCCGCCGGCCAGCCGCGGCTGGACGCGCTGCTCGATCTGGTCGCGCTGGGCACCGTGGCCGATGTGGTACGGCTGGACGCGAACAACCGCCTGCTGGTGGCGCAGGGGCTCAAGCGCATCCGGGCCGGGCGCATGCAGCCCGGCATTGCCGCGCTGCTGCAGGTCGCCGGGCGCGAGGCGGCGCGCCTGGGCAGTGCAGATCTCGGCTTTGCCCTGGGGCCGCGGGTCAACGCCGCCGGCCGGCTGGCCGACATGACGGTCGGCATCGAATGTCTGAGCACCGACGACCCGGCGCGGGCGCTGCAGCTGGCGCAGCAGCTCGACGGCTTGAACCGTGAGCGCCGCGGCATCGAAGACGGCATCAAAGCCGAGGCGCTGCAGATGCTCGACCAGCTCGATGCCGGCGCGCAGACCGGCACCGCGGCCATCAGCCTGTTCGCGCCGCACTGGCATGAAGGGGTGATCGGCATCGTCGCCGGGCGGATCAAGGACCGCGAGCATCGCCCCACGTTCGTCTTCGCCCCGGCAGAAGACGGCACGCTGCGCGGCTCGGGACGGTCGATCGCCGGATTCCATCTGCGCGACGCGCTGGACCTCATCGCCAAGCGCGAGCCCGGCCTGCTGTTGCGCTTTGGCGGCCATGCGATGGCCGCGGGTTGCACCCTGGTGGCAGACGGCTTCGAGCGGTTTCGCGCCGCCTTCGCCCAGCTTGCCGCCGAATGGCTGGAGCCGGCGATGCTGCAGCGCCGGCTGGAGGTCGACGGGCCGTTGCCGGCACAGTGGCTGCTGCCCGAGATGGCGGCGCTGCTGGGCGCGCAGGTGTGGGGCCAGGGATTTGCCGCGCCGCTGTTCAGCGCCCGTGTGCAGGTGCGGCAGCAGCGGCTGATCGGCGAGCGCCACCTCAAGTCCAGGGTGCGGCTGCTCGACGCCGAGGGCGTCGCGACCGACACGTTGTTCGACCTCGTCGCCTGGGGGCGCACCGAATTCCTGCCCGACGAGGCGCGCATTGCCTACCGGCTGGAGAACAACACCTGGCAGGGGGTGACGCAGCTGCAGCTCGTGCTCGAAGCGGTGGAGGGGTGACGCTCAGCGTCGCGTTGCCGCGCGCTGCACACAGTCCACGTAAGCCGCGCCGTCGGGCGGCAGACCGGTGCGCTGCGCCGTCCACAACATCTCGCCCAGACACTCCATGATGGCGTGGTGCGCCGCGTGTTCGCCCCGCCGGCTGCGCAGCAGCTCGAACGCCTGGCGAATTCCCGGAGGCTGATCGATCGACACCTGCTCGCTGATCGACAAATGCATCGACAGATGCAGAAACGGATTGCTGCGCCCCTGTTCGACGCTGTAATCGCGGTCGCGGCTGCTCACGTCGGCCAGCTCGTCGTGATACTCCGGATGCTGTTCGATCCAGCCGACGGCGATGAGCTCCAGCGGCGTGAGGACGCCGCCGGCGCAGTGGCGTTGCCACGCCGAAATGAAAAACTGCCGGACATCGTCTTTGCTTGGGTTGAACATGGTGGCGTGATTGTCCCGCAGATGCGCGGGCGCCGGGGCATCAATCCCCTGCGCGCCGGTTTTGCGCGATCATGGAGCCTGTCAACGCGAAAGGACACTGCGCAATGCCGATGCTCGATTCCAGCGCCCTGCGCCAACTGTTCGACGACGCCCGCACGCACAACGCCTGGCTGGACAAGCCGGTTTCCGAGGCGTTGCTGCACCAGCTCTACGACCACATGAAATGGGGGCCGACATCGGCCAACTGCTCGCCGGCGCGCATCGTCTTCGTCCGGTCGCCAGCGGCCAAGGCGCGGCTGGCGCCGTGCATGAGCGAAGGCAACCGCGCCAAGACGCTGCAGGCGCCGGTGACGGCGATCATCGGCATGGACATGGCGTTTGACGAGCGGCTGCCCGAGCTGTTTCCGCACAACCCCGAGGCGCGCGGCTGGTTCGCCGGCAAGCCCGATGTCATCGCCAGCACCGCGCTGCGCAACAGCAGTCTGCAGGGCGGCTACTTCATCCTCGCCGCGCGAGCGCTGGGTCTGGACTGCGGGCCGATGAGCGGATTCGACGCCGACGCGGTCAACGCGGCGTTTTTCGCCGACTCGACCGTCCGGGTCAATTTTTTGTGCAACCTCGGCTACGGCGATCCGAAGGGGCTGTTTCCGCGCGGCCCGCGGCTGCGGTTCGACCAGGCGTGCCGCATCGTCTGAGGGGCGGCGACGGAGCGTCGCAACGTGCCGGGCGGACTCACCGTCCTTCACTGGCCTGCTGCAGCCGGTGATGCATGCGCTGCAGGCCGAGCCACACGAGCAGCGCGATGATGGGGATGGAGATGCCCTCGGCCAGTTTGGGCTGGATGTGCACCCAGTGTTCGGCGGCTTCGAACAAATGGCCGACCAGCGACGCCATGTAATAGGTGATCGCCGCCACCGACAGCCCTTCGACCGTCTGCTGCAGCCGCAACTGCAGAGACTGGCGGCGGTTCATCGACGCCAGCAGCCCGCGGTTTTGCTGTTGTATCGCCACTTCCACCCGCGTGCGCAGCAGGTTGCTGCAGCGTGAAACACGCTCGGACAGCGCCTGCTGCCGGCGTGCCGCCCAGGCGCAGGTTTGCATCGCCGGCGCCAGGCGACGTTCGAGGAACTGGCCGAGGGTCTGCAGGCCGAAAATCGGCGCTTCGCGCAAATCGGCGACGCGACGGTTGACCAGGTCGTAGTACGCGGCAGCGGCGGTGAAGCGGGCGTGCGAGGCGGCGTAAACCCCTTCGACGGTCGAGGCCAGTTGCGTCAACCGGTCCAGCGTCTGGTGGTCGCGCTGCACGTCGTCGTCGGCGCCGTTGCTGCCGATGGCGTTCATGATGCCCACCAGATCCTGCTCGTAGCGGTTGAGCTGCGGGGTGAGTTCGCGCGCCAGCGGCAGCGCCAGCAGCGCCAGCAGACGGTAGGTTTCGATTTCCAGCAGACGCTGCACCAGACGCCCACGCCGGCGTTCGGACATCGGCTTGCTCAGCACGATGAAGCGGGTGTAGCCGTCCGGGCCGATGCGCAGATCGGTATACACCTGGGCATTGGCGTCGGTCACTTCGGCGCCCACCAGCGCGTCGGCGTCGAGCACCGCGGAAAAATCCGGCGGCGTTTCAACCGGCAACTCGCCTTCGGCGAACACGGCCACCTGATTGGCGCACAGCCGCTGTCCGGGGATGCGCGCGCGCCAGTCGGCCGACACGCGCTCGCACGCCGGGTGGGCGAACAGCGGCTGATCCGCCGCCGGCCGTTCATGGGTGATGAAGGTGTAGCTGACGAACTCGCCGTGGCGTTCCCAGCGCAGGCGCACGGGGCCGATCTGCTCGGTGTGAAACATGCTGTGCGGTGCCGGCAGGGGCAAGTGCAGATTGCTCAGCAGTTCGGTGAGGTGGACGAAAGCCTGCTGCGATTCCTCCGCAGTCACCAGCATCACCTGATGGCTGATCTGCGCCGGCGCGCCGATGCGCTCGTAGGGCCGGGCGTGGATTTCGTTGTGCAGTTGCTGACGCAGCGGATGATCGGTCATGGGCGTGGGGCGAATGGGCGGAACGGCGCGGGTGAGGCGCGGAACTGGTATGATGCAAAGGTTTTGTGCAATGCGGAACGCAAGTCGATCTGTTGCGCGCAAGGCACACTATGGTACCGGCCCGGCATGAACCTGCCGTCCGGGGCCAGCAGTGGCGAAATCGCAAACCGGCTCGACCAGGTGTCGGACGCCGCGCGGTGCACAGGCTGCAGATGCTCGCGGCGGCCCGATCGGAGCCGGATTTCAGACCCAACTTGGATAGGAAACATCATGACTGTCTCGATGCGTCAAATGCTCGAAGCCGGGGTGCACTTCGGCCACCAGACCCGCTTCTGGAACCCGCGCATGGCCCCCTACATCTACGGCCATCGCAACAAGATCCACATCATCAATCTGGAAAAAACCCTGCCGCTGTACCTCGAGGCGCTGAAATTCGCGCGCGAGCTGGCCAAGCGGCGCGGCACGATTCTGTTCGTCGGCACCAAGCGCCAGGCCGGCGAGATCATCCGCGAGCAGGCGCAACGCTGCGGTATGCCCTATGTGGACCAGCGCTGGCTCGGCGGCATGCTGACCAATTTCAAAACCGTCAAGACCTCGATCAAAAAACTCAAGGACATGCAGGCGCAGGCGGCCGAAGGGGTGACCGAGCACATGAGCAAAAAAGAGGCGCTGACGTTCCACCGCGAAATGGAAAAGCTGGAAAAGTCCATTGGCGGGATCCAGGACATGGCGGCTCTGCCCGATGCGCTGTTCGTCATCGACGTTGGCTATCACAAAATCGCCATTGCCGAAGCGCAGGCGCTGGGCATCCCGGTGATCGGCGTGGTCGATACCAACCACTCGCCGCTGGGCGTGACGCACATCATCCCGGGCAATGACGACTCGGCCAAGGCCGTGGCGCTGTACGCCCAGGGCATGGCCGACGCCATCCTCGAAGGCAAGGCCGACGCCGTCAACGACGTGGTCCAGGCCGTCAGCGAGGGCGAGGAGGAATTCGTCGAGGTGCAGGAAGAATCGCCCACGGCTTGACGCGCAAGGGCAATCGGCGCCGGGTGCATGCATCGCGGACGGCATCGATCGGCGCCATGGCCCGTTTCGCCGGCCTGAAACCAGACGGGGGCTGCACATCACAGCCCCTTTTTTACAGCTCGTTTTAACCCGATTTCGCAATTTCGTAGTCAAGGAGTTCAATGATGGCGGCTATTACCGCAAGCATGGTGGCAGAACTGCGTGCCAAGACCGACGCACCGATGATGGAGTGCAAAAAAGCGCTGACCGAGGCTGACGGTGACATGGGCCGTGCCGAGGAAATCCTGCGCGTCAAGCTCGGCAGCAAGGCGAGCAAGGCGGCGTCGCGCGTGACCGCCGAGGGCATCGTCGCCGCGTTCATCGACGGCTCGACCGGCGCGCTGGTCGAACTCAATTGCGAAACCGACTTCGTCGCCAAGAACGACGATTTCCTCAATTTTGGCAATGATCTGGCCAAGCTCGTCGCGCAACACGATCCGGCCGACGTGGCCGCGCTGTCGGCGCTGAGCCAGGACGGCGAAACCGTCGAGGCGCGGCGCAGCCGGCTGATCGGCAAAATCGGCGAAAACATGACCATCCGCCGCTTCAAACGGTTTGCCGCCGGACACAAGCTGATGCACTACCTGCACGGCACGCGCATCGGCGTGGTGGTCGAATACAGCGGCGATGACGTCGCCGCCAAGGACGTGGCGATGCACGTGGCGGCCATGAAGCCCGTGGCCCTGTCGTCGGCCGACGTGCCTGCCGAGCTGATCGAAAAAGAGCGTTCGATCGCCACACAAAAGGCCGCCGAGTCGGGCAAACCAGCCGATATCGTGGCCAAAATGGTCGACGGCGCCGTGCAGAAGTATCTCAAGGAAGTGTCGCTGCTCGACCAGGCCTTCGTGAAAAACGACAAGCTCACCGTCGGCCAGATGCTCAAGGCGGCCAACACCACGGTGCACGGTTTCACCATGTACGTGGTGGGCGAGGGCATCGAAAAAAAGTCGGAGAATTTTGCCGAGGAAGTGGCGGCGCAGATGGCTGCAGCCAAGCAAGGCTGAGCGCCGTCGCCCGCCTGACCGCGGCGGCCGGACGCGGCGCCGCGCCGGCGGGCGCTGCGTCGTGGGATGTTCTGCCCGTCACTGGGGTGTCCATGTCCAGATATCAACGTGTTCTGCTCAAGCTTTCTGGCGAAGCCCTGATGGGAGACGACGCCTACGGCATCAACCGCGCCACCATCGAGGCGATGGTGCGCGACATCGCCGAGGTGGTGCACAGCGGTGTGCAACTGGCCATCGTCATCGGCGGCGGCAATATTTTTCGTGGTGTCGCCGGCGGTGCCGTGGGGATGGATCGGGCCACGGCCGACTACATGGGCATGCTGGCCACGGTGATGAATTCGCTCGCCCTGGGCGACGCGATGAAACACGCCGGGCTGCAGCCGCGGGTGATGTCGGCCATCGCCATCGATCAGGTGGTCGAGTCCTACGTGCGGCCGAAGGCGCTGCAATACCTGGACGAAGGCAAGTCGGTGATTTTCGCCGGCGGTACCGGCAATCCGTTTTTCACCACCGATACCGCAGCGGCGCTGCGTGCGGCGGAAATCGGCGCCGAGGTCATGCTCAAGGCGACCAAGGTCGACGGCATCTACACCGCGGATCCGGCCAAGGACCCGCACGCGCGGCGCTACGCCCGCATCAGCTTCGACGACGCCATCGCCCAGCGCCTGCAGATCATGGACGCCACGGCCTTTGCCCTGTGCCGCGAGCAGAAAATGCCCATTCGCGTCTTCAGCATTTTCAAACCCGGAGCGCTGATGCGTGTGGTGCAGGGCGAGGACGAAGGCACGGACGTGTTCGTCTGAGCGCATCGCCGCGCTTGCATCCCCGCCGCGCAGCCGCTGCGGCGCGCGCGGCGGGTGTTTTGTTCCAGATCCGTTTGTGGAGTGCATCATGGGAATTGCCGAAATCAAGAAAACCACCGAAGACAAAATGCACAAGTCGATCGAGGCGCTCAAGTCCGACCTGGCCAAGGTGCGTACCGGCCGGGCGCACACCGGATTGCTCGATCACGTCATGGTCGATTACTACGGCACGATGATGCCGATCAACCAGGTGGCCAATCTGAACCTGCTCGATTCCCGTACCATCAGCGTGCAGCCTTGGGAAAAGAAAATGGTGCAGGCGGTGGAAAAGGCCATTCGCGAATCCGACCTGGGGCTCAACCCGCAAACGCAGGGTGACATCATCCGCGTGCCCATGCCGCCGCTGACCGAGGAGCGTCGGCGCGAGCTGGTCAAAGTCATCAAGCAGGAAGGCGAGACGGCCCGGGTGGCTGTGCGCAATCTGCGCCGCGATGCGAACCAAAGTTTCAAGGACTTGCTCAAAGCCAAGGAAATTTCCGAGGATGAAGACCGGCGCGCGCAGGACGAGGTGCAGAAACTGACCGACCGCTACATCGCCGAAATCGACAAACTGCTGGCGCAGAAAGAAACCGAGATCATGGCCGTTTGATCGCCCGCCGGCTGCAGCGCCTGCCGGTGCGGCAACGGGTCGCGGCGCTGGCCTTTCCGGCCAACGGGCCCGGCGCGCTGCAGCAGGCGGGCAGCCCTTCCTCCCCCATTCGCATGCATTTGGCATGAGCAAAAAATCCGCCGATCGTCGCCAGCCCCAGACCCTCCCGCGTCACGTCGCGGTGGTGATGGACGGCAACGGCCGCTGGGCGCAGCGGCGTTTTCTGCCGCGCACCTCCGGACACAAATTTGGTGTGGATGCGCTCAAGCGGCTGGTGCGGCATTGCGCCGAGATCGGCGTTCCCTACCTCACGGTGTTTGCGTTTTCCTCGGAGAACTGGTCGCGCCCAGCCGAGGAGGTGCAAACGCTGATGGATTTGTTCGTCAAGGCCCTGGAGCGCGAAGCGCCGGAGCTGGCACGGCAGGGGGTGCAATTGCACGTCGTGGGTGATCTGACGGCGTTTTCCGCCGAGATGCGCGGGCTGATCGCGCAGGCGCAGGCGCTCACCCGCGACAACACCCGGCTGGTGCTCAACGTCGCGCTCAACTACGGCGGCCGCTGGGACGTGGTGCAGGCGGCGCAGGCGGTGGCCGGCAGCGGCCAGGAGATCACCACCGAGACGCTGGCGCAGCATCTGGCGCTGGCGCACTGCCCCGACCCCGACCTGCTCATCCGCACGGGCGGCGAGCACCGCATCAGCAATTTCCTGCTGTGGCAGCTGGCCTACACCGAGCTGTACTTCACCGATCTGCTCTGGCCGGATTTCAACGCCGAGGCGTTCGACGCCGCCCTGGCCGATTTTGCCCAGCGTCAGCGCCGTTTCGGCGGCGTGCCTGACGGCAAAACCCGCGCGGCGGCCTGATTGACGGCCTGATTCAGCGTCTGCACCGTCGCCATGCTCAGACAGCGCGTCCTCACCGCCGTGGTGCTGCTGGCTTTGCTGCTGCCCACGCTGCTGTGGTCCGACCCGCTGCCGTTTTCCGCTCTCGCCCTGGTGTTTTGCGCCGTCGGCGTCGGCGAATGGGCGCGGCTGGCCGGGTATGCGCAGCCGCGCATGGCCGGGTTCTGGGCGATGGCCTGGGCCGCGCTCGCGGTGATGTCGTTGTGGTGGCTGCAGCAGCACGGCTGGCAGTTGCCCGCGGCGATGCCGGGCTTTTGGGCCGCCGGCAGCGCGGTGTGGCTGCTGTTGCTGGCCGTGAGCCTGCCGCGGGCGCAATTGCCGCCATGGCTGCGTCAGCCACCGGCGCTGGCGGCGCTCGGCGTGGTGCTGATGGCCGCTGCCTGGCTGGCGCTGGTGGCGCTGCGGGTGCAGGGCGCGGTGTTCATGCTGTCGCTGCTCGCCCTGGTGTGGGCCGCGGACATCGCCGCGTACTTCGGCGGACGGGCGTGGGGGCGCAGCAAGCTCGCGCCGCGCATCAGCCCGGGAAAAACCCGCGCCGGCGCCTGGGCTGCGCTGGCTGCGACCTTGCTGTACGCCGCGCTGTGCGCCTTGCTGCCGGCGTGGAAACCGAATTATTTTTCCCGCCTGCAGGGGCAGTTCGGCTGGCCGGGCCTGGCCGTCGGCGTCGTCGCCCTGCTGGTATTTGCCATTTGCGGCGACCTGTTCGAATCGTTGCTCAAGCGCGCTGCCGGGGTGAAAGACAGCGGCACGCTGCTGCCCGG
>Ga0315298_1000586_pt1 | contig 70882 bp, 80 predicted proteins | sample WHS_1_MG_FD_203077 | JGI IMG/M metagenome (GOLD analysis project Ga0315298, IMG submission 203077) | Extremophilic microbial mat communities from Washburn Hot Springs, YNP, Wyoming, USA - WHS_1_MG | ecosystem: Environmental > Aquatic > Thermal springs > Hot (42-90C) | place: USA: Wyoming...
GTCGCTATGGAAGAGGGTCTTCGCTTCGCCATCCGCGAGGGAGGCCGAACAGTGGGCGCTGGCGTTATTACCAAGATTCTGGAGTAAATCGTGGCTAAGCAAAGGATCCGAATAAGGCTCAAGGCTTTCGATCACAAGATACTCGATCAGTCAGCGCAGCAGATTGTGGAGACGGCTGAACGAATGGGAGCCCAAGTGGCTGGCCCGGTGCCGTTGCCAACGAAGATCGAGAAATTCTGCGTGATCCGGTCCCCCCACGTGGACAAGGATTCGCGCGAACAGTTCGAGATTCGCACACACAAGCGCTTGATCGATATCCTTGAGCCAACTCCCAAGACGGTCAATGCCCTTATGAGCCTCAACCTGCCTGCGGGAGTGGATATCGAAATCAAGATCTAGGAAGCGGCAATGATAGAGTCGATCATAGGAAGAAAAGTCGGCATGACTCAGGTCTTTGACGAGAACGGCCTTGCCGTCCCCGTCACGGTCATCGAAGCCGGGCCGTGCTACGTAACGCAGATAAGAACAATCGACAAGGACGGCTACCAGGCAGCTCAATTGGGATTCGGGGCAGCCAAGCGACTGAAGGAGCCACAGAAAGGACACCTGAAGAAACTTCCGCAGTTGAAATACCTGCGCGAGGTGCCGTGTACAGATGTGTCGAGCATAAAGGTCGGGCAAAAGGTCGATGTCAGTCTGTTCAGCCCCGGACAGTTGGTTAGCGTGACTGGTGTCTCAAAGGGAAAGGGTTTCGCCGGGGTGGTAAAACGCCATCATTTCGGAGGCGGTCCAAAGACCCACGGTCAATCTGATCGCCATCGCGCACCAGGGTCAATCGGCGCCACCACAACCCCTGGTCGCGTGCTGAAAGGCACCCGAATGGCCGGGCGAATGGGCGGCGAGCGGGTTACGGTGCGGAATCTTGAGGTCATGAAGGTTGACCCGCAGCGAAATCTGCTTCTAGTAAGGGGCGCTGTTCCAGGGGCAGTCAATAGCTTGGTTATGATAAGAAGTGCCCAAAGGATGGCTGGTTGACTCGCTCTTTCTCAGCATGTTATAATTCTGCAGTTTGCGGCGGGCTACGAATGGCCGATAGCGTTTCGCAAGACTGCGGATCCTTATCGGCCATCAGTTTTGCGTGCCTGAGCCTGTATTAGGAGTTGGAAGTGGAACTACCAGTATACAACACGGCTGGAGAAATAGTTGACAAAATAGAACTTAGCGATGACGTTTTCGGCGTTCCGATGAACTCCGGACTAGTGCATCAGGCGATGGTCGCCCAACTGGCTAACCAGCGCATAGGTACTGCCGCCACTAAGACACGAGGCCAGGTATCTGGAGGAGGGCGGAAGCCCTACCGTCAGAAAGGAACCGGTCGGGCACGTCAGGGAACGATTCGGGCTCCACATTATCGAGGAGGGGGAGTCGTCTTTGGCCCTCATCCGAGAAGTTACCATCAGGCTATGCCTCGCAAAGCCAGGCTTCTGGCCATGAAGTGTGTTCTGGCTGACAAAGTGGCGGAGAAACACCTGATCGTCGTTAACCAGCTAGACGTAGCCGAGCCGAAGACTAGAGCGATCGTGCAAATGCTGAGCAACCTCCCAGTCGAGCGATCGACTTTGATTACGTTGGCTCAGCCAAACGAGAACGTGCTCAAGTCAGCGAGAAACATACCGGGGGTCGACACGATAGTCGCAGACACGGTCAGCCTGCTGGACGTGCTGCGCCACAATTATATCGTGATGCCGGTGGACGCCGTACGCAAGATCGAAGCGCGACTGGCTTCCTGACTCAGTTTAGCGAGGAGAGCCCTTTGAACCTTAACGTATACGAAGTCTTGAGGCGACCGATCATAACTGAAAAGAGCACCGGACAAGCCGGGCAGAGCAAGTACACTTTCGAGGTTGCCAGAGACGCTAACAAGCTTCAGGTGAAGCAGGCCGTGGAAAAAATATTCAAAGTGAACGTCGTGGACGTGAACATAGTGAATGTGCCTGGCAAAATGCGGAGGGTCGGGAGACATCGTGGCTTGACATCGCCGTGGAAGAAGGCAATAGTCACCCTTGGAGCGGGACAGCGCATCGAATTGTTCGAGGGTGTGTAAAGCCTTGGGAATAGAGAGGACGAAATAAATGCCGATAAAGATATACAAGCCAACGTCACCCGGTAGACGCGGGATGTCGGTTGCCGACTTCTCGGAGATCACCAAGACCGAGCCGGAGAAGTCTCTGATTGCCCCCTTGAGAAAAAGGGCGGGGCGAAATGCTCGCGGTCGAGTGACGGTCAGACATCGGGGTGGCGGAGAGAAGAGACTTCTGAGAATAATAGACTTCAAACGCGATAAGTTTGGCATTCCGGCCAAAGTAGTCTCAATCGAGTACGACCCCAACCGATCTGCTCGCATTGCGCTGCTGCAGTACGCAGATGGCGAGAAGAGATACATCCTGGCTCCACTGGGGCTAAAGGTTGGCGATACGGTAATGGCCGGTCCGGAAGCCGAGATCAGGGTAGGGAATGTGCTGCCGCTGAGGAACATACCGGTAGGCACTCTAATACACAACATAGAGTTGCATCGAGGGAAAGGTGCCCAGATCGTACGGAGCGCGGGAGCGGCCGCTCAGTTGATGGCGAAGGAAGGCGAATTCGCGACAGTGCGTCTCCCTTCTGGAGAGATGCGACGAGTGCACGCCCTGAACCTGGCAACCATTGGCCAGGTGGGCAACGTCGAGCACGAGAACATCAGCCTTGGGAAAGCCGGCCGGACAAGGCATCTGGGAATCCGACCGAGTGTTCGCGGTTCAGCGATGACTCCACGTGATCACCCACACGGCGGCGGCGAGGGTAAGGCCCCCGTTGGAATGCCGGGGCCAAAGACTCCCTGGGGCAAGCCGGCCTTGGGATACAGGACTCGGCGTAGGAAGACTTCAGATAAGATGATAGTCAGACGGCGAAAATGACGACGGTGAGGAAACGGAGGTAGCTTCCAGGTGTCGAGATCTCTAAAGAAAGGACCTTACGTTGACCCCAAGCTGCTGAAGCGCGTGGAGTTGATGAATAGAACTAGCGAAAAGCGCGTCTTGAAGACCTGGTCGCGTGATTCGACCATCTTCCCCCAGATGGTTGGACACACAATCGGCGTTTACGACGGACGCCGGCACGTGCCCATATACATCACGGAGAATATGGTAGGACACAAACTGGGCGAGTTCGCTCCCACTCGACACTTCCGCGGACACGGCGGGCGAGGTGCCGAAAAGGCGACAGGCGTCAAGAAATAGGTGCTGATCCGAGGCAGTATGGCCACTTTTGGCCTTGTGGCACATTTTCAGGCGTGCGTCGGTAACGTAGCATCTAGCGTCCTGCCAGGACAGGAGTCGAGCAGCGGCTTTGCCGAAGAAGTCGTCTGATCATGCACCAGGGATGGAGTAGAAATCAATGCAAGTTAGTGCGACAGAAAAATACATAAGAGTTTCGCCGCAAAAGGTGCGACTGGTGGTAGATGCCATCCGAGGCAAGCCCGTGAGCGAGGCACTGGCTATACTGCAGTTCCTTCCGCAACAGTCGGCTAAGGAAGTGGCCAAGGCGGTAAAGTCCGCCGTGGCCAACGCTGAAAACAACTACAATCTCTCGCCGGAGGACCTCTACATCAGCGCCGTAAGTGCCGATGAGGGACCGACGCTTAAGCGCCACCGGCCGCGAGCGCACGGCCGGGTCAGTCCAATACTCAAGCGCTCGAGCCATATCACAGTAGTCGTCGGCGAGAAGGAGGCATAATTGGGACACAAAGTTCACCCGACCGGATTTAGGCTGGGGATTATTAAGGACTGGCAGGCCAGATGGTTCGCTGATAAAGATTACGCCGACCTGCTGCACGAGGACATTAAACTGCGAAGCATGATTCGCGAGCGCCTTGCGGCCGCGGGCGTTCCGCGAATCGACATCGAGAGGGCAGCCAACCAGGTAACCATCACCGTTCACACGGCCAAGCCCGGAATCGTGATCGGCAAGAGTGGTGCCAAGGTGGAGGAACTCAGGCAGCTCCTCGAGAAGACGACCGGCAAGAGGATTCGGCTAAACATACAAGAGATACGCGCACCCGAGTTGGATGCCTATCTGGTGGCCAAGAGCATAGCTGAACAAATAGAGCGGCGTGTATCGTACAGGCGAGCGATGAAGCAGGCAGTAGCGAGGGCAATGCAGCGAGGAGCCAAAGGGATCAAGATAATCGTCGCCGGACGCCTTGGTGGAGCCGAGATGTCACGGAAGGAACGAGAAGTAGCCGGGAAGGTTCCGCTGCACACGCTGCGGGCAGATATCGACTACGGGCAGGCAGAGGCACTGACAACGTTCGGCATGATTGGCATCAAGGTCTGGATATACCGGGGCGAAGTATTGCCCGAAACAAGAAAGCCGAGCGAAACGAAGCGTGCTGAAACGCAACAGGCCGAACCAAAGGGCAGCACGGCGGAAGCTCCCGCAGCAACCGCATAATGCGCCGATGGATCGATCAAAGATCGCCTGATCACGCATTGATGGTGGAAGGACAGGAGACATCGTTATGTTGATGCCGAAAAGAGTTAAATATCGCAAACCACACCGTGGCCATCGGCGGGGCGTAGCCTCTGGAGGGACCGAGGTTTCGTTCGGCGAATACGGGCTGCAGGCGCTGGAAGCGGCCTGGATCGATAACCGGCAAATCGAGGCCGCTCGACGAGCGATCACTCACCACATAAAGCGTGGGGGAAAGGTGTGGATAAGGATATTCCCGGCCAAAGCGGTGACCGCAAAGCCCGCAGAAACCCGAATGGGAAGCGGAAAGGGTGCGCCGGAGCGATGGGTAGCAGTAGTCAAGCCAGGAAGAGTCCTTTTTGAAGTCGGCGGGGTAAGCGAAGCAGTGGCTCGCGAAGCTCTTAGGCTCGCAGCCCACAAGCTACCTATTGAGACGAAGTTCGTTATGCGAGAGGCCGCTGCCAAACTGAGCGAAACAGCGGCGGCAGAGTGAGGTCTTGAAGTGAAGGCGAACGAGATTCGTGATATGACCATACCAGAGCTTCGCGCGAAGCTTCTCGACGCTCATCAGGAACTGTTTAATCTGCGGTTTCAACTAGCCACTAGGCAGTTGACGAACCACCGCCGGTTATTACAAGTGAGACGAGACATCGCTCGAATAAAGACGGTTCTGCGTGAGAAGGAACTCGCGGAAGCTCGATCAGCCTGATGGGGAGAGCCTCGGGAGCAGTTTCCTGAGCGCAAGCCAAGGAGCGGATTAAGTGGAGCAAAGAGCAAAGATACATAAGGCTAGAGTGGGTCGCGTGGTCAGCGACAAAATGGACAAGACGGTTGTGGTTGAGGTGCAGGTACTTAGGCGCCACCCGCTGTACCGCCGCATACTCCGTCGGACCAAGAAGTACAAGGCTCACGACGAAGCCAACGTCGCCAAGATGGGTGACCTGGTGCGAATAATCGAATCGCGACCATACAGCAAAGAGAAGAGATGGCGCGTGGCCGAGATCGTGAAACGAGGCGAAGAGGTGTAGCTGTCTTTTGCCAAAGGGGTGCAACAACTTCGCGTCAAGAGGCTGGCACCTCGAGTTTGGAGAGTGAAGATGATTCAACCACTTAGTAGATTGAAAGTAGCTGATAACACAGGGGCTCGGGAGTTGATGTGCATCAGAGTTCTCGGCGGCTCCAACACGAAATACGCAGGAATAGGTGACGTCATTGTTGCCTCTGTGAAACAGGCTGTGCCGGGAGGGTCGGTCAAGAAAGGTGACGTAGTGCACGCGGTAATCGTGCGCACGGCCAAGGAACACGGGCGACCGGATGGGTCGTATATCAGGTTCGAGGACAACGCAGCAGTGATTCTAACCGACAAGAGGAATCCAAAAGGCACGCGCATATTCGGTCCAGTCGCCCGAGAACTGCGAGACAAGAATTATATGAAAATCATATCGTTGGCTCCGGAGGTACTTTAGTGGCTGCTGGTCAACGGATCACGCGTCTTGCGATTCGCAAGAGTACCAACAGCCAGCCCAAAGCCGACGAAAGCTGGTAGTTGTCGAGACCAAGATGTCCGATCCGTTGACCAGCAGCAAGGAGATCGAAAGTGAGGATTAGGAAAGACGATACAGTCCTGGTCATAGCAGGGCGAGACAAGGGGAAGAAGGGCAAGGTACATCGTGTCTTTCCCGCGGAGCAGAGACTTCTGGTCTCTGGAGTAAACATAGTAAAGCGACATACTAAGCCACGGGGCATAGCCCGACAGGCCGGAATTATCGAACAGGAGGCCCCTCTTCATATATCCAACGTCGCGCTACTGTGCAGCAAGTGCAACAAGCCGACCAGAGTTGGGTACCGCATCACTGGGGATGGAGCCAAAGTCCGCGTTTGCAAGAGATGCGGCGAGCTGATCTGATCTAATGGAGGGGCCAAGGAAAGTAAATGGTTGCTCGATTGAAAGAAAAATACGAGAAAGAAGTGGTGCCCGCGATGATGCGGGAGTTCCAGTACAGTAATCCGATGGAAGTCCCCAGGATAACCAAGATAGTGGTGAACGTGGGCCTTGGTGAGGCCATCGCTAATGCCAAGGCTCTTGACGCGGCGACGAGAGACGTGGCTTCAATTACGGGACAGCATCCGGTAATAACTAGAGCCAAGAAGTCGATTGCCGCATTCAAAGTCCGAACAGGAATGCCTATCGGAGCAATGGTGACGCTTCGCGGCGAGAGAATGTGGCACTTCCTGGATAAACTGATGAATGTGGCCTTGCCCCGGCTGCGCGACTTCCGCGGTGTGTCGAGTAAAGCCTTTGACGGGCGCGGCAATTACACCGTAGGACTGCGCGAGCAACTCATCTTTCCGGAGATTGAATACGACAAGATCGACCGCCTGCGAGGAATGGAGGTCACCATCGTCACGACTGCCAGGACCGATGAGGAAGGCAGGAGGCTGTTGCAGTTGCTGGGGATGCCATTCCGGAGCTAGATGAATGGCTTGCCTGCAGGCTCGCCAAGAATCGCCTGCAGAGCCGGGTATTTGCAGCTGGGTGAGTGGACTTGCTCGAATTGTAATGCCAGAAGGAGTAACGTGGCTAAGAAATCGAAAATCGAGAAGTGGAAGCGCGAACCAAAGTACGAAGTTCAACAGCACAACCGATGCAGGCTATGCGGTAGGCCACGGGCCTACATACGCAAGTTCGGTATGTGCAGGATATGTTTTAGGAAGCTAGCGTTGGCTGGCGAAATACCAGGCGTAGTGAAATCAAGTTGGTAGGTTATGAGGATGCGCCGCGCGAACGCTCGTCGAGAAGCTCGAAGGCGATGTGTCGACGAAGTGCCAATGGGGCCAAAGGTTTGCCAGGCGGTTCAAGGAGGATTCTGAGTGAGCGTGACAGACCCCATAGCTGACATGCTAACCCGCATAAGAAACGCGGTAATGGCTAAGCACGATTATGTGCTGGTGCCATCTTCGGCGATGAAGGTGGCGATAGCACGAATCCTGAAAGAGGAGGGCTTCATTAGGGACTACGAGATCCTTAAAGACACTCCTCAGAAAACGCTGAAAATCTGGCTTAGCTACACAGGGAAGAAGGAGTCGGTACTTACCGGCCTGCGGCGTGTCAGCAAGCCAGGATTGCGCATTTACGCCAAGAGCCGAGAAATGCCCCGCGTTTTGGGGGGGCTTGGCGTTGCTATTGTCTCCACGCCTCGCGGCATAATGACCTCTCAGCAGGCTCGCCGACTTAACCTAGGTGGCGAAGTTATCTGCTACGTCTGGTAGCTCTCAGCCATCTTTTCTGTTGTAGAGGAGGTTACTAAAGTGTCCCGAATCGGACGCATGCCGATTCCTGTTCCGCCAGGCGTCGAGGTACGAATAGAAGATCACAAGGTTACGGTGAAGGGGCCGCGTGGCGAGCTAAGCCGCACTATACACCCGGACATGTCCGTCTCGTTGAAAGACGGCGCGTTGGTGGTCGAGCGACCATCAGACTCAGGTACTCACCGAGCGCTGCATGGCTTGACCCGCACATTGCTGGCCAACATGGTTACTGGCGTTACTGAGGGGTTCAAGAAGGTTCTGGAGATAAGCGGTGTTGGCTACCGAGTTGCCAAACAAGGCAATAAGCTTCAGATGCAACTCGGTTTCTCGCACCCGGTGGAGATAATTCCCCCCCCAGGCATCGAGATTTCCAATGTGGAAACGTTTACGCCGGTCGTGGCGAATCAATGGCTATCGGCCCGGTTTGCCATAATAGGCAACAACAAGGAGCAAGTCGGAGAATTGGCGGCAAAGCTTCGTGCGCTACGTGCCGCGGAGCCGTACAAGGGGAAAGGAATACGGTACCAGGGCGAGGTAGTGAGGCGAAAGGCTGGAAAGGCCGGAAAGGGCCGGAAGTAGTCCTCAGTAGGAGTTAATCGCAGATGGTCAAGGTAAGAGACGCAAGGGAAGCCCGAAAGAGGAGACATCGGCGAGTGCGTGCCAGATTGGCCGGCACGCCCGATAGGCCCAGGCTCTCCGTATTTCGCAGCCTGCAGCACGTATACGCTCAGGTTATCGACGATGTGCACGGGCATACGCTCGCGGCCGCTTCAAGTCTAGAACCGGAGATCCAGAGCAAACTGGATGGCGCTTCCAAGGTGAAGGAGGCCGAGATTGTTGGGGAGGCAGTTGCCCGGCGTGCGCTGGAGCGCGGCGTGACGAGAGTCGTTTTCGATCGTGGTGGATACTTGTATCACGGTCGAGTGAAGGCATTGGCAGAAGGTGCGCGAAAGGCCGGCCTGGTATTCTAGGGAGGTATGATGCCCAAAATTGACGCATCACAGTTGAATTTGGAAGAGCGCGTTGTGGCGATAAACCGAGTGGCCAAAGTCGTGAAGGGTGGCCGCCGTTTCAGCTTCAGTGCAGTTGTCGTGGTTGGCGACCACAGTGGCCACGTCGGCATCGGGCTTGGAAAGGCTAACGAGGTGCCCGAAGCAATACGAAAGGGTGCGGAGGATGCCAAGAAACACCTTATAGAGGTGCCACTGGTCGATTCCACCATTCCCCACGAAGTCGTAGCCTCGTTCGGGGCCGCGAAGGTCTTGCTCAAGCCGGCATCGCCTGGAACCGGAGTTATTGCCGGTGGCGGCGTTCGAGCGGTCGTGGACGCTGCGGGTATACGAGATATACTGACCAAGTCTCTTGGGAGTCCGAACCCTATCAACGTCGTGAAGGCGACTATGGCTGGACTTGAGCAACTCAAGAACGCGGAAGTGGAGGCTCAACGACGCGGGCTGGTTCTCTCGTCGAGAATGCGAAAGCTTATCGCTGCCCGTGCGCAGGCGCAGGCCGAGGCTAAAGCGAGAGCATCAGAGATCGAAGCCCATGAGGAAGAGGAACCTGTAGGGTTCCGAATGGGGCAAAGGCAAGGCGGAGCAACGGAAGGCCCCGGCCGTAGGCCGCGTCCGGGAGGTCCGGCTTCAAGGCCAGGCGGATTTCGAGGCAGTCGTCCCAAGCCGCAGTCATCACAAGCGGGAAGGGGAAGTTAGGTGTCTAGGCTCAAGATCACTTGGAAGAAAAGTGCAATCGGCTACTCAGCCGACCAGAAAGCCACCATCCGGGCCTTGGGTTTACGGAGGCTCCATCAGACCGTGGAACAACCGAACACTCCTCCCGTTCGAGGGATGGTTAACAAGGTGAAGCACTTGGTTCACGTCGAAGAGGTTGGGGAGTAGTTACTGATGAGAATGCACGAGATACGGCCAAACAGGGGGGCAAGAGCGGCGCGACGGAGAGTTGGTCGTGGGCACGGCTCCGGCTGGGTAAAGACCGCGGGACGCGGTTCAAAAGGGCAAAAGGCCCGCGCCGGTGGAGGACCGCACCCACGATTCGAGGGCGGACAACTGCCTATTGTCCAGCGTTTGCCCCACAAGCGCGGCTTTACCAATATTTTTAGAATCGAATATGCAGAAGTAAACGTTGGCCAGCTCTCGCGGTTTCCCGCTGGAGCGGAAGTGGGCCCCGGAGACTTGGTGCAAGCGAGACTTATAAAGTCCACCAGGCTTCCAGTAAAGATTCTGGGCCAAGGCGCCATCGAGCACCCGCTGAAGGTAGTGGCCCACAAGTTCACTGAAAGTGCGAGGGCGAAGATTGAAGCTGCCGGTGGTTCGATAGTCCAGGTGGGTGCTTCACCAGCAGAAAACCAGCAGGGCGAAGCCCAGACAGAAGGGGCAGCTTCGGTTGATGTCGCCAACGACTAGAGGATAGACGACAATGGCTATGGTTCAGGCAATGGTAAATGCCTTTAAGCTGCCAGACTTGAGACGCAAACTGCTATTCACATTTGCGATTCTGGTTGTATTCCGTTTCATCGCTCACGTGCCAGTGCCGGGAGTTGATGTAGCTAGGCTGCAGTCTCTTTTCCAGACCAACCAACTGATGGGAATGCTAGACCTGTTCTCAGGCGGCGCGATGACAACGTTCTCGATAGCCGCAATGGGGGTATACCCATATATCACTGCAACGATCATAATGCAGTTGCTGCAGCCTATCATCCCACACCTGGAAGAACTGGCCAAAGAGGGTGAGGCAGGTCGAAAGAGAATAAATCAATACACCCATTGGCTCACTGTTCCCCTTGCGGCGTTGCAGGGGTACGCCACGGCGACACTGTTGAGCACCCAAGGCATCATTACCAACTTCGGGCTCTCTGGCTCAACTCTTCTGCCTACAGCAGCTATGGTTTTGTCGATGACAGCGGGAACGGTTCTGCTAGTATGGCTGGGTGAACTGATAACGGAGAACGGTATCGGCAACGGCGTCTCTATATTAATCTTTGGCGGCATTGTGGCCAGGCTTCCCCAAATGTTGGGACAGTCGATGGCGAGCGGCAACTACCTGGTGCTTCTGGTATTCGCCCTTCTGGGCCTATTGACGGTGGCAGCCATCGTGGTCGTGCAGGAAGCTCAGAGGCGCATTCCGGTCCAATATGCCAAGCGGGTTCGTGGAACCAAGATGTACGGAGGGCAGAGCACTCACATTCCGCTTCGAGTCAATTCGGCCGGAATGATCCCGCTCATCTTCGCCATGTCCATTATGCTGTTCCCTGGAACTGTGGCCAGCTACTTCGTTTACTCCTCGGAGCCCTGGATTGCCAACACAGCCAAGTTCGTACAGGGGATATTCAGCACACATTCGCCGCTTTACTGGCTGCTGTACTTCATAATGGTCGTAGGATTCACCTTCTTCTACACCATGGTGATATTCCAGCAGCAGAACCTGGCTGAGAACCTGCAGAAATACGGCGGATTCGTACCTGGAATCCGGCCTGGCCGTCCAACTTCCGAGTACCTGAACAAGGTGCTGTACCGGATAACCTGGCTAGGCGCCATTTTCCTGGGGATAGTTGCGATCCTCCCGTTCTTTGCGCAAAGCATCAACTCCACGCTGGTGCTCAGTAGCACGGGATTGCTTATCGTCGTTGGCGTGGTTCTTGACACTATGAAGCAGCTAGAGGCACAACTCCTGATGCGCCACTACGAAGGGTTCATCAAGTAAGCAGGGCATCCAAGATGCCTTGAGGGAGTTGCTGAGAGCGTTGCAGTAAATGGGAATAATCATCAAGACAAGTGAAGAAATCGCGTTAATGCGTGAGGCCGGAAAGATCGTTGCCGAGGTGCTTCAACTGTTGACAAACAAGATACGGCCGGGAATAACTACCGCCGAACTCGACGAGGCAGCAGACGAATACGCAAGGAACAGGGGCGGAATCCCTTCCTTTAAAGGGTACAATGGCTTCCCTGCCACTATATGTGTGTCAATAAACGAAGAAGTCGTTCACGGCATACCTACCTACAAGAGGCGGCTGCATGAAGGCGAAATCGTGAGCCTGGATTTCGGCGTGATCTACAAAGGTCTCCAAGGAGATGCAGCCGTTACCGTGGGAGTTGGACAGATAGATCAGAAGGCCAAATCTCTGATAGCCGTTACGGAAGGGGCTCTGCTCGAAGGGATACAGATGGTACGAGCAGGGAACCATTTGAGCGACATATCCTGGGCAATCCAGAACTACGTCGAATCAAGAGGGTTCTCAGTAGTAAGGCAGTACGTCGGCCACGGCATCGGGCGGAACATGCACGAGGAGCCTCAAATACCGAACTTCGGCCAACCCGGGCGAGGGCCAGTGCTACGGCCAGGAATGGTCCTGGCCTTGGAGCCAATGGTCAACGTGGGGACCTGGAGAACCCGTGTCAAGGCAGACAACTGGACGGTTGTAACAGAGGACGGAAGCTTGTCGGCCCATTTCGAGCATACCGTCTTGGTCACGGCCGATGATCCAGAGATTCTGACAAAGCTTTAGTGGCTCCCTGAGGCCAGAACTCGGGTGTTCCCGAGATTTCCTTTCCCAAAGGTGAGATTGGGAGCGGCTTTGCCGAAAAGGTCGTCTAAGTACGCGGCACAAAGGATAGCAAATGGCGAAAAAGGACGTAATTGAGGTCGAAGGCAGGGTATTAGAGGCGCTACCCAATGCTATGTTTCGGGTAGAACTCGCCACCGGCCACAAAGTCCTGGCTCACATATCGGGTAAGCTGCGGCTCCACTTCATCAAGATACTGCCCGGCGACCGCGTGACCGTGGAATTGTCGCCGTATGACCTGACGCGGGGCCGCATTACCTACCGACTCAGGGGTTAGGCGATTGACTCCGAGTCTCGATATTATGTAAAATTACTAGTTGTGGCCAGCCTTGTTTCAGACCGGGAGGGCCATCTCAAGACGCCTATTATGGATTTGGAAGGTAGCTGTCGTGAAGGTAAGAGCATCAGTAAAGCCCCGCTGTGAAAAATGCAAAGTGGTCAGGAGAAAAGGCAGGGTAACTATTGTCTGCCAGAACCCGAAGCACAAGCAGAGGCAGGGATAGTATAACGGAGGTTATTGAGTGGCGCGAATAGCTGGAATTGACATTCCGAGGGAAAAACGGATCGAGATCGCTCTGCGCTACATTTATGGAATTGGGCCAACGACTAGCCGTCAGATACTGGCTCGGACCAGGATCAACCCGGACACACGGGTGAAAGATCTTACCGAGGACGAAGTAATCCGGCTGCGCGAGATCATTGACCGCGAATACAAGGTAGAGGGAGATCTCAGACGCGAAATCAACCTCAATATCAAACGTCTGATTGAAATTGGATGCTACCGCGGGCTTCGGCATCGCCGAGGGCTACCGGTTCGAGGGCAAAGGACTCGCACCAACGCCCGAACCAGACGTGGACCCAGGAAGACCGTGGCTGGGCGCAGGAAGGCTACGGCGAAGAAGTAAGTTCCGCGTCCTCGCCAGCTTGGTCTCAAGGGCTTCCGGACAACCCAGTGGAAGCCGTCGAGAGCGAGCAGGTCATAGTGGAGCAGGGTTTCTGACCAAACAAAGAGGAGAAGTATGGCAGACAAGAAGAAAGTTACAACAAGAGTAAGAAGACGAGAGCGAAAACAGATACCTCGTGGGAAAGCTTACATTCAGTCCACGTTCAACAATACTCTTGTAACAATAACTGACCCAAATGGGAACGTGATCACGTGGGGGAGTTCAGGAGCTGCGGGATTTAAGGGATCGCGCAAGAGTACGCCCTACGCGGCGGGAATGGCTGCCGATTCTGCCGCCAGAAAAGCGATGGAACACGGTATGCGCCAGGTGGACGTCTTTGTGAAAGGTCCTGGTTCTGGCCGTGAAGCAGCGATTCGCTCCCTGCAGGCCGCTGGACTCACCATCAGCAGCATAACCGACGTGACTCCGATACCACACAACGGCTGCCGTCCACCCAAGAGGCGAAGAGTCTAACAATTAGGAGGAATGATGGCACGGTATAGTGGCCCCGCGTGCAAGCTTTGTCGTCGCCAAGGTGCCAAGTTAATGCTAAAAGGAGATCGATGCTTCGGGCCAAAGTGCGCGATGGAACCGGGGCGCAGGCCCTACGCGCCTGGACCCCGCCAGCAGCGCCGCCGTAAACTATCGGAGTTCGGCATCCAGCTAAGAGAGAAGCAGAAGGCCAAGGCAATCTACGGTGTTCTGGAGCGACAGTTCTCCAAGACCTTTGCCGAGGCAGTGAGGAGGCCAGGCTCCACCGGTGAGAATCTGTTGCAGATTCTAGAGACACGCCTAGATAACGTCGTTTTTCGGCTTGGTTTTGCCAATTCCCGACGCGAGGCTCGCCAGGTAGTGCGACACGGGCATTTCAATGTGAACGGGAGAAAGACTGACATTCCGTCTTTCTTGACAAAGCCGGGCGATGTGATCAGCGTTCGCGAAAGCAGTCAGAAATCCGACCTTTTCAAAATCGCTATGGAAGACATAGGACGCAAGAGCGTACCCTCCTGGCTAAGCATTGATCCGGCAGCAATGACAGGTCGAGTTATCTCAACCCCATCACGGGCAGATATCGACTCGACCATCAATGAACATCTGATTGTAGAGTACTATTCTCGTTAAGAGCAAGTGCGAGGCGGAGGCTAGCTTTGTATTTGGTTGGCAGGCTAAATCGTCTTCATTATTCATTGAATGCCTGCGATGATCGTAAATATCGTTTCCGCTCTTGGACTTAAGGAGGCTGACCCCAATTGTTGGATATAATTTTACCCAAGATCAGCTCTGTAACCAGTTCTGATAATTACGGCCGCTTTCAAATCGAGCCGCTGGAGCCGGGGTTCGGGGTGACTGTGGGAAACGCTTTGCGGCGCGTCCTGATTTCGTCTCTGCCAGGAGCTGCTGTCACGTCAATCAGGATTGACGAAGTTTATCACGAGTTTTCAGATATACCTGGTGTTAAAGAAGACACTACAGACCTGATTCTAAACCTGAAGCAACTCCGGCTACGGTTGCACTCAGATAGGCCAGCGCAGATCGTGCTGCGCGCGACGGGCCCGGGTCGTGTTGTAGCTGCAGATATCATCTGCCCCCCTGAGGTTGAAATAGTCAACCCGGAACTGTACATAGCAACACTGGATTCTCCTGAATCCAATCTTAACATTGAAATGACGGTGGAGAAGGGCAAAGGATACGTACCATCGGACCACCGCGAAGGTATGCCGATCGGGGTGATCCCAGTCGACGCCGTTTTCACCCCAATTCGAAAAGTGAACTACACTCTGGAGCACACCCGAGTCGGCCAGGTAACCGACTACGATCGACTCATCCTGGAAATCTGGACCGATGGTACCGTTAGCCCGTCGGATGCTCTATCACAGAGTGCAGAAATACTCATGCGACATCTGACGCTGCTCACCGATCTGGCAGCAAAACCTTCTGCACGGCCTGAGAAGCAGGTAACAGCAGCGAGCACGATTCCATCCAAGGTATACGATGTGCCGATAGAAGACCTCGATCTATCGGTACGGGCATACAACTGCCTGAAGAGGGCGGGCATAACCAAAGTAGGCCAGATTCTCGAGATGACTGAAGAGGATTTGCTCGGCGTCCGTAATTTCGGCCACAAGTCTCTCGACGAACTGATCGAGAAGCTGCAGCAACGAGATTTCCTCGCTGGCTCGCGGCTGGCTGAATCGATGGCTGAACGCGAAGAAAGCGAGGCAGAGACTCCGAAAGAGGAAGAAGAAGCAGGTGAAGTGCAGGAGGAGACCCCTGAGCCTCCAAAGGGTGCTGATGAGCACATAGCCGCTGCTTCCGTGGAAACAGAGGAAGATCAGGTAGAGAGCGAAGTTGAGCCAGAGATTGAGGGGCTTGTGGAGGAGCCGGTTGAAGCGCCGGAGGAGGAACAAGAGGAGCTGCCAGGCCAGCTCACTGAGGATTTTACATACGATTACGATTTTGTAATCGACGAAGATGAACTCGAGGAAGAGGAAGAGGCCGAGAGACGAAGGAGGAAAAGACGTCGATGAGGCACGCTGTAGGCGGCCGTAAGTTCGGGCGCCCTACCGATCAGCGCTTGGCCCTGTACCGCAATCTCATAACGGACCTGTTTCGTTATGAGAAAGTGGTCACCACGCTGCCAAAGGCAAAGGAAATCCAGAGCCAGGCCGAGAAGTTGGTGACGCTGGCCAAGCGAGGTGATCTCCACGCTCGGCGCCTGGCTCTGGCCAGGTTATACGATCCAAAGATTGTCGAGAAGTTGTTCGACCAACTGGCGGGCAGGTATGAGGATCGCCAGGGGGGTTACACTCGCATCATCAAGTTGGGCCCTCGTTCTGGAGATGCAGCGCCTATGGCGCGCATCGAATTAGTGGAGTGATCGAGGCGCTGGGATAGTCCCGCGCGAGGAAGCGCAGGGCGAAATCCCGTTGCAGACATCTTGATGCATCAGCCTGTGCGCAACATAGCGCTGGTAGTAGAATACGATGGTACGGATTTCCACGGGTTCCAGGTCCAGCCTGCCCTGCGGACCGTACAAGGGGAACTTGAACAAGGCCTCTTGAGCGTCGCTCAAGAGCAAATACGAGTTGCAGCCGCTGGCAGAACAGACGCTGGCGTTCACGCCCTTGGGCAGGTAGTGAGCTTCAAGACCAAGTCACAATTGAGCCCTGACGCGATACTGCGAGCTCTGAATTCCGTTCTGCCCGACGATTTGGTAGTCAAGAAATGCGTTGAGGCTCCGCCTGATTTTCATGCCAGGTTCAGCGCTCGCAGCCGGTGGTACCGGTACACGATTCTGAATCGACCGGAACCTACAGCTCTGGCTAGGGCTTATGTCTACCATTTCAAGAGGAGGCTGGACCTGGAGGCAATGCAGATGGCGAGCGACCTTCTCGTGGGAACACACGACTACGCATCGTTTGCACGCGTGGGGAGCGGCGCGACCGATACCATACGGACGGTTTGCCAGGCGTCATGGTCCAGGCTGGATAGCCTGGTATTCTTTGATATCGGTGCCGACGGGTTTCTACCTCAGATGGTGCGCGGAATAGTCGGCACCCTCATCTGGGTGGGAACAAACAAGATCAGTGTAGACGAGTTTCGCGAAGTGATGGAAGCTCGTGACCGAAAAGTCGCCGGGCCAACCGTCCCTGCGAGAGGCCTGTGCTTCATCAGGGCAACGTACGGAGTACCCTTTGGCTTTCAGGCGTCAGCATCTTGATGTGGAGTACTTGCTGGAGTCTGCAGGACAGCGTTTACTGGCGAGGACGCTACTTACTATTGGATTGGAGTGGTTTGGAGAGTCACAGATGAAGACCTATTCAGCAAAAAGTTCAGATATAGATCGCAGGTGGGTGTTAATCGATGCCTCGGGCAAGACACTTGGCCGGCTAGCTTCTGAAATAGCTATCGTGCTCAAAGGCAAGCATAAGCCCATCTACAGCCCTCACCTCGACACCGGCGACTTCGTTGTGGTCATTAACGCCGAGAAGGTTAGGGTAACCGGCAAGAAGATGGAGCAGAAAGTCTACTACCGCCACACCCAGTATCCCGGTGGGCTGAGGAGCGTCACCCTCAAGAGACAACTCGCGACGCATCCCAGCCGCGTTATCGAGCACGCGGTAAAGGGAATGCTGCCGCACAACCGCCTCGGCGCAGCGATGCTGCGAAAGCTAAAGGTCTACCAGGGGCCAACACATCCGCACGAGGCTCAGATTAGGGGCCAGGCGAAGAAGGAAGAGCAGCAGCAGCCGTAGGCAATGCGTTATAATATGGCAGGTAGCTGCCGCAACAGGTATCGTTCCCTTTATTGAACGAGCAGATCCGGAGGAAGATTGGAGAATATGACCAAAAGTTACTTCTACGGGACGGGGCGGCGCAAGACGTCGGTCGCCAGAGTGCAACTGTTCCCGGGTGGAGTCGGACAGGTCGTGGTAAATGGCAAGCCGATGGAAGAAATCTTCACCCGTTCAGGTTACCAACTGCACATCCTGGAGCCACTACGAGTCGCAAACGTAGCGAACCGCTACAATGCGATGGTGAAGGTCATCGGCGGCGGAATGACTGGTCAGGCTGGAGCTATTAGACACGGAATAGCCCGAGCCCTGGTTCAGGCCGATGAATCGCTGCGGCCAATTCTGCGGAAGGCGGGACTGCTGACTCGCGACCCCCGGATGAAGGAGCGCAAGAAGTACGGTCTCAAGCGAGCCCGCAAGGCGCCGCAGTACACGAAGCGCTAACCCGTCCATTTTTCTATAAGCATAACTTGTAGCCGCACCCTGAAGGGTGCGCTGGGTTGTTGGGTTGCTTGCCGGCCGCTTATTGCTTGCGGCTGGTCGAGCAAAGCAACTGGCTACGCGCACCTGCGAAAGGTGCGGCTTCATTGTTGCATCTCTCAAGTGGAGCCCAACGGAGCCCCGACCGGGACATTGTTCGTGACCTGGCGATATTATACCAAATGCCTTTAGACGCACCATATATTCAGCCCGGACGGGGCCTTGTTGCAGCACGGCTTCAGCCTGCGGAGGGCGAGGCCATTAGAGGACGTAACCTTGCACAATTGGTGTTAGCTTTGCGGGCGGCCTGCCGGCACCCCCTGATGAAAATGCCTGAGCTATTTTCACACTGGTTTTCCATGCCCCTCTGGGGCGCCACCAAGGATGAAAATCTATTATCGTACTAGCCCTGCTCTTGGTCCGGGGGAATCTTCTCCAGGGGAGCAAAGGCGAGCGAAAGTCTTTTTACGCCTACCTCGGGGAACACGACCGATACCTCGTCATCGTCCCCGATGGTCTGGACGCTCACGACAATGCCTTCGCCAAACTTCGCGTGGCGGACACGGTCGCCAGATTTGAGAGCCAGGGGCAAACTATCGCGTCGAAGGGGCACCTTGGATGCCGCCTCCTCAGCCAACGCAGGCCTTGCATTTGCTGCGGGTCTGGCACCTGCCCGTGCTGCTGGCATGTCTGTCGCAGGCTTCTCACGCCAATCTCTCACCAGTTCTCGGGGAATGTCAGCTAGGAACCGAGAGGGAGTATTGAGATTCGACGCGCCGTAAAGCGTGCGTTTGAACGTGTGAACCAGGTACAGCCGCCGCTTAGCACGCGTCATACCCACGTAAACTAGCCGACGCTCTTCTTCCATGCGGTCGGGGTCGTCGAACGAGCGGATGTGGGGACACACGCCTTCCTCCATCCCGACTATGAACACGACGGGGAACTCTAACCCCTTGGCTGCGTGAAGCGTGATAAGCGTGACTGCATCCTGCGTCTCGTCGTACTCGTCCACGTCCGTGGCCAGCGCCACATCTTCCAGGAAGGTAGCGAGGCTCGCCCTCGCTTCAAGCTGACTATATGCCTGTGCCGCGGTGGTGAGCTCCTTTATGTTCTGCCAGCGTTCCTCTCCTCCCTCAGCACCATCACGAATGTGTTCCGCGTAGCCCGACTTTTCGAGCACCAGATTCATAAGCTCCAGAACGTTTACGCGAGAGCTAGCCTCGATGAATTCATCCAGAAGGTCCAAGAAATCCACCAGCACTCGCTCTGTCCTAGGATTGAAAGGGCTCGATGATGACGGCAGGCCATCCTCGGCAGGCGCGGGGCCGGCCAAGGAATGCGCGCGCACCAATCGGAGTGTCTCAAACAAGGTCGTGCCCAACTGATGGCTCCATCGGTGAAGTTCGGTCAAGGTTCGCGCTCCGATGCCACGAGGGGGCACGTTTATGATGCGATTCAGGTTCACACCATCGTACGGATTGTGTATCACCCGCAGGTAGGCAAGGACATCCTTGATTTCCTTGCGTTCATAGAACCGCTGGCCAACGACCTTGTGGGGCACGTGGCGCCGTCGAAATGCGGTTTCAAGCGCGCGGGATTGAGCGTTGGCGCGATACATCACCGCGCAATCGCGCAGCTTGATCTCCCCGCGGCCGACCAGGCGAACGATTTCGTCCACGACGTAGCTGGCCTCCTCTTGTTCGTCATAGGCCTCGAACAAGGTTATAGGCGAACCCCGTTGATTGTCGGTCCATAGCTGTTTGTCTTTGCGCATCAGATTGGCCGAGATGACGTTTTGCGCGGCCTCCAGGATCGTCTTGGTCGAGCGGTAGTTGCGCTCCAGAAGAACGACCCGACACGAGGGAAAATCGGACTCGAAATTGAGGATATTGCGAATGTCGGCCTGGCGCCAACTGTAGATTGACTGATCCTCGTCGCCCACAACGCAGATGTTGTTGTGCTTTGCCGCCAGAGTCTTGACAATCACGTACTGCGCAACGTTGGTATCCTGGAACTCGTCAACTAGGATGTGTGCGTAACGCGACTGGTACTTCTCCAGTACATCCGGACGCTCGCGAAAGAGCCGGACAGTGGTCATCAGCAGATCGTCGAAATCCAGTGCACGGTTTTCGGCCAGCTTCTCCTGATAGAGCCGGTACACACGCAGGACAACTTCCTCCCAGAAGCTAGTGGCATACTCAGCGTACTGCAGGGGCGACTTCAACTCACTCTTGGCTGCAGAGATGCGGCCAAGTATAGCGCGGGGCTGGTACATCTTCTCATCGAGGTTGAGTTCGCGAAGAACCCGCTTCACCAACGACGACTGGTCGTCCTCGTCGTAAATAGTGAAACTGGAATCCAGCCCAATTGCTGCGCCTTCCCGTCGCAAAAGCCTGGAGCAAACTGCGTGGAAGGTACCAATTGTGACCCGCTCGGCCGCACCTGGAATCAGCGTCTGCAGGCGATCCATCATTTCTCGGGCGGCCTTGTTGGTGAAGGTAACGGCCAGGATATTGTAAGGATTCACGCCGCAGTTCTTGACAAGGTAAGCAACCCGATGGGTTATGACCCTAGTCTTGCCCGAGCCAGGCCCGGCGACGATTAGCAGAGGGCCAGAGACGGCCTCAACGGCCTGTCGTTGGCTGGGATTCAGACCTTCCAATATGTCCAAGCGTGCGCTCCTGATCGGCGAATATGAGGGAACCCGTCAAACGGGCACAAAGCATTATAGCATCCCGGCCGACGGCACGCCAACCGGAATATGCCCCTAGCTAGGGCTTTTTCAAAGTCGCCTGGCGCTTGAAAACCGCGGCAACACTTGCGAGGTCCGCCTTCGCGGCCTGCCCCGCGCCCAACCTGCCGCAGGGCAGGTTCCGCAGTCGTAGCCCACGATTTCCAGTCGCAGGGCGACATTTACCCGACTCTTAATAAGGTCCTGTCCCCCAGCAATATGTTGGGCTGCTGCCCTCGCGAAATCGGCGTTGGCAACAGAATCCAGGCCGGCTCTCTGTCGGCCAGACAGCACAAATTGACGGTTTCACCGATGGTATGCTAGCATTTCTGTAATAGCACCTTCAACAGCAGAAACAAATGGCAATCCAAATCACTGACACCATCGAGCAGAAGGAAGTAGCCAGGATTCGCGAGAAAGGCCTGGCAATAAATCGTGCGTTAACGGACTACTACGGGCCGCCTCCACCCCGTCATCACTACGACCCGTTGAGCACGCTGGTCCTCACCGTTCTGACGCAGCATACCTCGGACGTCAACGCCGAGCGTGCATTCGAGAGCCTGGTTCGTGCATTTCCTTCGTGGGAGGCTGTACGGGACGCCGGCGTACAGGAGATTGCCCAGGCCATCCGGCCAGCGGGGCTATCAAACGTCAAGGCCCCGCGCATCAAGGAGATACTGCAGAGGATAAGCGACCTGAATGGCAAACTAAACTTGGATTTCCTCCACACCCTGGACAGTGAGAAGGCCAGGGCGTGGCTGCTAGCCTTGAAAGGAGTAGGTCCCAAGACGGCTGCCTGCGTGCTCATTTTTTCCTTGGGCAAGCCAGCGATGCCAGTGGACACGCACGTGCACCGCGTCTGTTGCCGGGTCGGCCTCGTCGGGCCCAAGGTTACAGCGGAGCACGCCCAGGAGATCCTGGAATCCGTTCTGCCGCCGGAGGACCAACGCTCGTTCCACGTGAACGTGATCACCCACGGCAGGAAGATCTGCAAAGCACAGCTTCCACTGTGTTCAGAATGCCCGATAAATCACCTTTGTGATTGGGCAGCGAATTCTTGTCAACCCCAGCCACTACCAAATTGAAGCACGGGCGGTGCGAAGTCATGGCGAACTTTGCCGAGGATTTCATTAGACTGTGCTTGCGCTTGAACAAGCACATTCCTGGCCTGGTCGATTCCTACTTTGGTCCGGATGAGTTCAAGATCGAGGTCGATGCCGAAGAGATCGTCCCGCTGCCAGAGTTGCGCGAGGACTGCCGGGAATTGATGGAGGCAGCGCGAACGGAGGACGGAGACCACTACCTGAGTGTATACCGCGAGAAACAGGTGGACGCGCTAGCGGCACAGATTGACCGGCTCTCGGAGCCAGCCAAGGATTACTATGCCTACGTTCACCGTCTTTTCGATATCGACCTGGCACCTGTGCCGGAGCAGGCAATCGACGATTACCACCAGAAGATCAAAGCGCTGCTCAGGGAACTCGGCCACGAGGGCAGACTTGGCGATACGCTGCTGCGATGGGAAGAGTCGAACTACGTTAGCGGCGATGAACTCGAGGGACTAATCGCCTCAGTCTGTCGGGATGCACGAAAGCGCACTCGGCAGATCATTCCGCTTCCCCGAAGTGAAAAGGTTACGATAGAGATGGTACGGAGTAAGCCGTGGAGCGGATACAATTGGTACCAGGGGCGGTACCGTTCCTTGATCCAGGTAAACCTGGACCTACCACGAACCCGGTTCGAGGCGGAAGACCTAGCCCACCACGAGGCCTACCCGGGCCATCATACCGACCACTCCTCCAAGGAAAAGGCTCTCTACCGCGAGCGGAGGCTGCTGGAGACGAGCATCATGCTAATCAATACTCCTGTGTCGGTCCTAAGCGAGGGAATCGCCAGCGTGGCGGGGAAGTTTATCTCGCCGCCGAACGTGGATGACGCCCGCCGCCTTGCTACGTTAGTTCGCGAGCTGCGACGCGCGTGCGACAGCAACGCGACGATAAAGCTTCACGCCGATAACGCAGGGGTATCAACTGTAGCGGAGTATCTCGAAAAGCGAGGACTGATGAGCCACCAGCGGGTCACGAAGCGGCTGGAGTTCTTGACGAACTCCCTGTGGAGTTCCTACTCGTTCACCTACTGGTTTGGAAGTCGCATCGTAGAGAACGCCTACGAGCGGGCCAAGATAGCTGGCGTCACGCAAGAGTTTTTTAAGCTACTGTACACCGAACCACTGGTCCCGACCACCCTGGAAGAAAGGTTGAGAAAACTGTGCTGAAGATCAAGAAGGCTCAAGATTACCTGCAAAGCCACGATCTGGCGGGTTGGCTACTTCAGGACTACCAGAATTCGAATCCGGTGTTCTGGGAGGTTCTCGGGATCAAGGCGCACACCACTCGGCCGTGCTTCTTCTACATCCCTAGGGCGGGAGATGCCACGCTCCTCGCTCACAGCGTGGATGTGGGCAGGTTCTCGTCGCTGGAGGTAGCGGCTATTCCCTACGTAGGACGCGTGGACATGCAGAGGAAGCTTGGAGACCTTCTGCAAGTAGGCCAGCGAGTGGCCATGGAGTACTCGCCGCTGAACACGCTGCCGTCGGTCTCAAACGTGGACGGGGGCACGCTTGAATTGGTGAGGAGCCTCGGCGTCGAGATCGTGTCGTCGGCGAACTTGATTCAGCATACCGTCGCCCTCCTCAACGAAGAGCAGCTGGAGACGCACCGAGAGGCAGCTTCCAAGCTGGGGCGCATTGTATTGGAAGCTTTTGAGGCGATCGGCCGGCGAGTGGGCAGGATCAATGAATGGAACGTTCGCGAGTTCATCCGGCGGCGGATGCGTGAGGAGCAGCTGGAGACCGAGGAGGGACCGGTAGTCGCGGTGAACGAGAACAGTGGCGACCCCCACTACGAGCCCACGAAGGAGTCGGCGGAGAGAATTCGGCCTGGCGACTGGGTTCTTATCGACCTTTGGGCGAGGCTGAGGGTCCCGGGAGCAATTTACGGCGACCTGACGTGGGTTGGCCACGTGGGGGAGCACGTCCCAAATCTGCACCGCGAGGTGTTCGGCGTCATCAAGGAAGCCCGCGACGCGGCTGTGCAGTTCATCCGGGAAGCAGCCGAGAAGGATGTCGTTCTCAAAGGGCAGGAGATAGATGAGTACGCCCGAAAGATCATCGCCGAACGAGGCTACGGGCAGTTCTTCACCCATCGCCTGGGGCATAGCTTAGGCCAGACGGTCCACGCCCACGCCGTGAATCTGGATAGCTTCGAAACCAGCGACTTCCGCGACTTGGTGCCTGGAGTGGCCTTCACCATCGAGCCCGGCATCTACCTACCGGCGTTCGGCGCGAGATCGGAAATCAACGCCTACATGACCGAGCAAGGACCGGTGGTTACCTCGCCGGTTCAGGATGAAGTAGTGGTGATATAATCCGCTCACAGGTCCCCCAAGGCTTTGACCAAGGCCGAGTGGTCCTCCTCGGCGCAGCCTTTGGCGATCAGCGATTCCATAAGCTCGGCAACAAGAGCGGAGCCAGGCAGCACCACGCCATATTCCCTGCCCGCCGAGAGGGCAATCTTCATGTCCTTGAGATGAAGACGCAGCCGAAAACCTGGAGCGAAATCGCGATCTAGCATGCGCTGGCCGTGAACCTCCAGGATGCGGCTTTGGGCGAAGCCACCCATCAGAGCCTGGCGAACCATCGCTGGATCGGCGCCGGCCTTTCTGGCCAACACCAGTGCCTCGCTTACCGCTTGAATGGTGCCAGCGACTATAATCTGATTGCAAGCCTTGCAGATCTGCCCGGCGCCGGATTCACCCACGCGGACTATATTCTTGCCCATTGCCTGGAAGACAGGCAAGCAACGGTGGAAGACCTCTTCCTTCCCTCCAACCATTATGGAGAGGGAAGCGTTAATCGCACCAATCTCACCGCCAGACACGGGAGCATCCAGCATATCTGCTCCCATTTCAGCGGCCTGGAGGGCCAACCGCCGCGCCATCCCAGGAGCGATTGTGCTCATATCAATCAGTGTCATCCCTTTGGTGATCCCAGCCAGCACACCTTTTGGACCGGTGAGGACAGCCTCCACATCTGACGAGTCGGGGAGCATAGTGATCACTATGTCGCTCAGGGTAGCCACCTCGCGAGGAGACCCGGCTCCAATGGCACCTTCAGACTCCAGTTCTTGCTGAGGTTGGGGACTGCGGTTATGCACAGCAAGCTTGTAGCCCGCTCTCATCAAGTTGCGAGCCATCGGCCTGCCCATTACACCGAGACCGATGAATCCTATCCTTTCCACGACAACTATTTTACCATATGCCGAGAACAAGGGTTATGGAGGGTACGGCTTCAAACCGTGTTACCGAATTTGGTGAGCGGCCTTGCTGTCAAATCGATTGCGCTGGGCAAAGCTCAAAGCGGCTCCACCAAGATCGATACTAGGCAAGTTCAGCAACACGTAATGCACCTGTATCCGGCAAATGCTAGTTGACAGTAGGGCGAGAGGACAGTATACTTGGGCGCAGCCGACGGAAAGGCTGGCCACTCTCTCGCTCGCATACAAACGGGGGGAAGGCCCGACCCTCAATCGGGATGTCGAGGTAACGGTCGATGTCTCAGTCTTCGCAGGGTCCGTCTCAGCGTTCTGCATGGCAGCCTGCGTTTAAGCTCTCGCACTTCAAGCTGTCCATCTTCCGCCAGTGTCCCCGACGGTACAAGTACCACTACGTCGATGGGCTCTACCAGGAGCACCGCAAGCTATGGCCTCATCTCACTATGGGTCAACTCGTGCACTATGCCCTGTCCGATTTCCTCTCCCAGAGCAACCGTGACCGGTCCTTCCCTAGAATGCAGGCGATTCTCCACCGACGCTGGAACACGCAGCGAGAGGGATTCAAGACGCCGGAACAAGAGAAGGAGTACTGGGAACGAGCGCTCAAGCACCTGCGATGGTTCTACGATACCCAGGATGTTCGGGCGCGGCCATTCATGCTAGAGGCGCTGCACCAAGTCAACATCGCGCCGGACCTGGCGTTGATCGGCAAGGTTGACCGCGTAGATCACAGCGAAGATGGGTCGTTCCACGTCATAGATTACAAAACAGGTAGAAATGCACGGGGAGGAGACGGCTTTCAACTCCTAGCCTACAGCGTTCTCCTCGGCAAGAAGTTCAAGACGCGTGTCTCCAAGGTCTCCTATCTTTTTTTGAACGGGCTCGGTTGGCAGAGCATCGAGCCGACGGATTCCCAGTTGAAGGAAGCGGAGGAGCAGTTGCGCGCCGCCAGGGATGAGATCATCAACGAGCAGGAATACCCGCCTACTCCCAGTCAACTCTGCCCGTGGTGCGATTTTGCCGAGATATGCGACGCCTTTGGCGCCGAGGTTGGAGACTACGATGTGGCGGATGAGCCGCCATATTGGGAAGGGTAAGTGACCCGCAAGTCCAGGTACACTTAGGCCGGACAGGGCCTATCAAGGGGAGGATGGGAGCTATGGATGAATCTTACATCACTCGGAACAAAGAGACTCTGGACCGGATGCAGCGGCTTCTGGTCCAGTTGAACGACGAAGATTATGGTCGTGAAATCGGCCACGGATGGACGGTAGTGGCAGCGCTGGCTCATCTGGCCTTTTGGGACAGAATAACCTTGACCAGGCTGGAGGAGTGGGAGCACTCGGGGAAGAGGCCGGAGCGATTGCCCGATGCCGTCAACGATGCCCGCCTCGAACAATGGCGTGCGATGCCACCGCAGGAGGCAGCACGCGAGGTGGTAGAGGCGGCCGAAGCAGTGGATCGGAAAATCTCCGCTCTCGCTCCCGAACTGAGAGAGGAGATCCTAGCGGAAGGATACCCGCGCCTGCTCGACCGCGCGCCGCATCGCCGTGAGCATCTGGAAGAGATCGAGCGCGTAGTGCCTTTGGGATAATGAGGCCAGGCGAGAACGAGCTTGGCCGTTGAAATAGCCTAACCCGCGTCGCTCACCATTTCGAGGAGCTGCCGCCGCTTGTCTGCATGGCAGGGTTCACAGAGCGGGGTGCAGGCGTCCACGTCTGCCTCCCGCTTGGCCACCTTGGCCGCAAACGCGATGCACGTAGCCTCGCCACAGGCTCGGCAGTTTCCACCAGGGAGAAGCCGGTAGACGTCGAGCATCTTTAGCTGCTTCGCGACGCGGTAGCTGGGATCGATCTGAGCACGCCTCTCCCACGTACTGTTGATCGTTTCCGTTAGCCAATCCATCTCCCGTCGCGCATCGGCCTCGTTGTCTACCGGGGCTATTGCTACCTCGCGAGGGCGCAAGGCGATTCGTTTGCCACCGTGCTCGAAGACGAGAACGGGAGCATTGGGGTTGAAGGCTGCGCGCGGCAGTATCGCGTTGAGATACGGCAACACCTCAGAGATATCGTCCGACAGATCAACTAGGGCGCGGGCCGAGGTTACGAAGTGGTTGCACTCGGGCAACGACAATTGCAAGCGGTAGTCTTTCAGTAGGGCTGTCATAGACCTTGTACCTCTTCAATGACGCTATTCCAATTTCTTTGCGGTCTACCACTAGCTGGCGCTTATGATCAACTGTGCTCCGTCGGCATCCTTGACGACGTCTATGCGGGCGGGGAAGGCGTCTTTGAGTTCCTCAATGTGGGTAATGACGATGATCCGTTCGAAGTCGTCGCGGATGCTGTTGATAGCTTCCACCAGACGGTCGCGACCGAAGGCGTCCTGGGTGCCGAAGCCTTCGTCGATGACGAGGGTCTGTAAGCGGGCGCCAGCCCGGCGGGTGAGGAGTTTGCTGAGAGCAATGCGCAGGGCGAAGTTGACGCGAAAAGCTTCACCTCCACTGAAGGTTTCGTAGCCACGCGAGCCAAGCTCGTCAGATATCCTGATGTCCAGCGTCTCAATCACACCGTCCTTTGACTTGGCTTCGCGCTGGGTTTCCAACGTCACGTGGAACCTATTGTCAGTCATACGCGACAGCAGGGCGTTGGCCTCCTCCTCTATCTCAGGAATGGCACTCTCAATCACCATAGCCTGAATGCCCTTCTTGCCGAACGCCAGGGCAAGCTCGTCATAGATCGACTTCTCCTCGGAAAGCTTCTGCTGGGTACGCAGCTTCTCCACTCGCTGGCGCTCCAGATAATCGCAGTGGCTGAGCATCTGCTCGGCGCGGCCGAGGCGCTGCCGGGCATCAGCCTGCCGACTGACGTATGCGTCCAGCTTACGCTGGGCCTCCAGGAGCCTGCTCTCCACTTCGGGCAACTCGCGCAGTTGAGCTGTGGCGGCCTCGTAAGCCTCAAGGTCATCGCGCAGAGCCCCTTGCCAGCGTTCCTCAGCTTTGAGGGTTCGGGCAAGTCCGGACTGGGCCTCGTCGATTTGTGCGCGGGCCGCTTCCAGTCTCCTCAACTGTTCCTCGACGTCGCGCAGCTCTGATATCAGCGACCGCACCCGCTGGTGACGCTCAGCATCGTAGCCAAGACGGCGCATCTGCGCCCGCACTTCTTCGAGAGCTACGCGCTCAGATTCGGCATAGCTCTCGGCATTGATCCGGTCCTCCACACCCTTGAGTTGCTCCTTCAAAAGCGCCAACTCCGTCTCCGCCTCGCGCGCGTCGGCAATGCCTTTTTCCAGCGTCGCAGCGCGACGCTGCAGGGCCTCCCGCTCTTGAATCCGCTTCTCGATCTCCGAGATTCGTTTCGTAGACGACTCTATCTCGGCCTCCAGGGCCTTGATACGTGAGGCATTCTCGCGATACGTGTCGCCAATAGCGCGCCCCTCTTCAGTGAAACGGGCGATAATGCGATCGCGGCCAACTGGCCCGAGATCGGTCTCGCAAAGGGGACAGGAGGCCCCAGCACGGGACAGAAGATCGATTTTCTCCTTGAGCGACTTCATATCGCTGGTGAACTGGTTGTTCATTGCCTTGAGTAACTCGATCTGGTTGCGGCAGGACTGCACGCGCTCGCGTCGTGCGTCGCGCTCCTCGCCAAGACCGTTCAGCACTTGCAGGCTTTCCAGGCAATGCGCCAGCTCTTTTTCCAGAACCGCGCGCTGATTTGCACGCTGGTGGCAACCAGAGATCGAGTTGATGCACACCTTTCTATCGGACAGCAGGGAGTTTCGCGCCTCGGCGATAGCCCGGTCGAGCGCGTTCTCGCGATCTTTGAGCGCCATAAGCTCGCTCAGTTTGTGAGTAAGCTCCTCGTCCTCGCTTCTGGCGGCGAGTAGGCAGGCCTGGCGTCTCTCGATATCCTCCCTGGCGGCGAGAACGGCCTCGCATTCGGCAATTCGACGCCGGTGCTCCTTCGTCTGGGACTGTATTTCCGCGAGCTCGCGCCGCGCCTGCTCTATCCGAGCCTGCAAGTCTAGCGACCGGCGCCGACTGTGCTCGAGCTCCTTGTGGCGAGATTCCAGCGCGCCGATTTCGGATTCCAGGGCACCAACTGCCACCTGCAGGGCGCCGACTTCGCTCTGAACCTGCTCAAGGTCTCTTTCAAATTGAGGGCGTCGAGCGACCTGTAAATCTATCTCGCGTACAGCGCTGGCCAGCTCACGGAGTTCCAGATCGCATTTCTTGGCCAAATCGTGCGCGCGTTCCGCCAGCTCGTCGTAGAAACCCAGGCCCAAGATGTCGGCGAGCACCTTCTTCCTCTCGCTAGGGTCCTTTACGGTAAACTCGTCGGCGCGACCCTGGCGTAGAAAAGCCGAGTTGACGAAGGTATCGTAATCCATACGCAGAACTTCGATGATCTTGCGCTGAGTTTCCTGGATGCTGTTGCCGGTGATGGGCTGGTATTTGCCCTGGTCAAAAACCTGGAATTCCAGAGTGGGGAGGCTCTGCACCCGTTTAGGGCCGGCTTTGAGAGTGCGCTTGCGGATGACCCGATAGCGGTTGCGACCGAACTCGAACTCGAACTCCACTTCCATCTCGGTGCGGCCAAAGTGAATGAGCTCGTCGTCCTTCGCACGGCCTTTGCCCCAAAGCGCCCAAGTAATGGCATCCAGCAGGGCCGTCTTCCCATTCCCATTGTCGCCCGACAAGCAGACGACGTGCATGCCCTCGAAATCCAGACGGGGCACGTTGTCACGGTAGCAGAGGAAGTTTCGAACCCGTAGGCTAAGAGGGATCACGTCTGACCTCTCTGGACAAGGTCCTGAACCATTGCATCGGCGTAGCGTATGAGAACGTTAGCACGCTCTGCCGGGACCTGCTTGTTTTTCAAGTAAAGATCAAGCGCCTGAAGGGGCGTCATTTCCTCGGCGAGCCTGCCAGAGAACACGGTCCGATGCTTGCGCTCGACCTGCTTGGCAATGGCGGCGACGTGGGCGACATCCCGCGAGACCAGGTAACGGCGAATCTCATTGTACTGAATCCGAGCTTCCCTCTCCTGGGAGGTGCGAATGAACACCCTGACAATAACTCCCGCCAGATTCTGCTTCTCCAAAGCTGACAGGATTTCCGGCATCGGGTCGTCGGTCCGGATGTCGACCTCGACAGTGAGAAACCGCCGGGCGTCGACCTTATGGAAATCGAACTCGGCCGACCCTTTCTCTAACTGGACGACGACGAAGCCCTTATCCTCTTTTTCCTCACCAAAGTCGATGCGCTCCAGGCTTCCAGCGTAGACGGTGAGGGGAAGGTTGCCGAGAACCTGATGGCGGTGCACGTGGCCAAGCGCCACGTAGTCGAAAGCGGGAAGAGCCACCAAGCTCTTAGGCACGACAACGTCCTGGCCAAGCATCACGCTCTTCTCGGACCCCCACACTGCGCCCATAATCGAAAGGTGAGCGGCCAGAATAGCGGGCAAGTCTGGGTCGAGCTCGGCGGCGGCGCGGCTCACGAACCTGGAAAGGTACTCTCCCATAAGCTCGTTGATTTCTTCCTGACTTCGATTCTTCTGATCTTCTTTAGTGAAAACCTGGCTGCGGGGTAGCCAGGGCAGCGCGACAATTTGCACCGGCCCGGCCTTGGTTTGGATACGGTGAACGCCTGGCTTGCGCCCGACGTGAACGTTCTGGACCTCGAGGGTCTCGAAGATGTCCACGGAGTTGGCCCGGCCAAGAGCCGCAGGCAAGTCATGGTTGCCCACCAGGAGGAAAACCTGGATGCCTTGCGAGGCTAGCTTCCAGATTCGTTTGGCGAACTCACGTTGGCAGGTAGAGTTGGGGTCACGACTACGGTAGGCATCGCCGGCAAAAATGACCAGGTGAACATCGCTGTTTAAAGCGTAGTCCACGACCTGATCGAGCACCGCGGCAAAGTCTAGCAGCCTGCTGTTCAAGCCGGTAGACGGATCGATTCGGCCGTAGTTTTCTACCCCGAGGTGAGTATCGGCCAGGTGAAGGACTGAAATCTTGCCCATTATTCTATCGCCCTGGCAGATGGTATCACATTCTGGGGAATTGTTAAAGGCGAGAAACGAGTCAGTCGTAGAGCGGGAAGTTATCCACGATGGTGGCCACGGCTTGTCGCGCACGGTCGAGGGCGCTCTGGTCCCTCGGATTGGCCAGGACTGTGGCAATGACCTCGGCGATCGCCTTCATTTCGGGCTCCTTCATCCCCCGAGTGGTTACCGCCGGAGTGCCGATGCGGATTCCGCTAGTCACCTTGGGAGGCAGGGGATCAAACGGAATAGCGTTCTTATTCACACTTATTCCGACGCTGTCCAGCACATCCTCGGCCTCTTTGCCGGTCAGATTCCAAGTGGTGAGGTCCACCAGCATAAGGTGCGTATCCGTGCCATTGGACACCAGACGGAAACCGCGCGCCATCAACTCGGCCGCCAGGACTCTAGCGTTTTCAAGCACCTGAGCCTGATACTCCCGGAAATCCGACTGAGCGGCCAAGTGAAAGCATACTGCCTTGGCGGCGATAACGTGTTCCAGGGGACCGCCCTGGGTCCCGGGAAACACTGCGGCATCCACGTCGGCAGCAAGCTCCTTCTTGCAGAGAATGAAAGCTCCACGCGGGCCGCGAAGGGTCTTGTGGGTAGTGCTAGTCACGAGATCGGCGTACGGAACGGGGTCGGAGTGCAGTTTGGCAGCTACCAGGCCCGCAAAATGGGCCATATCTACCATAAGGTAGGCGCCGACCTCGTCGGCTATCTGGCGAAACGCGGCAAAGTCGATTTGGCGGGGATAGGCACTGGCGCCAGCTACAATCAGCTTTGGTCTGTGGGCAATGGCCTGCTGACGGACATAATCGTAGTCGATCGTTTCCGTATCGCGGCTAACGCCGTAAGGCACCACGTTGTACAGCTTACCAGAGAAATTGACCGGGCTGCCGTGGGTGAGGTGGCCACCGTGGCTTAGGCTCATAGCCATAATGGTGTCACCGACCTTGAGCACAGAGAAGTAGGCCTCCATATTTGCCTGAGATCCGGCATGAGGCTGCACGTTAGCGTGCTCCGCGCCAAATAGCGCCTTTGCCCGCTGAATGGCTAGACTTTCTATTCGGTCAATGAACTCGCATCCGCCGTAGTAACGATGCGCAGGATATCCCTCGGCATATTTATTGGTGAGTATCGAGCCCTGAGCCTCGAGGACTGCCCGGCTGGTGAAGTTCTCTGATGCGATAAGCTCCAGGTTCCGCTGCTGCCGCCGGGTCTCCTCGTCGATGAAACCGGCAATCTGGGAGTCAACTTCTTGTAAGCTCTTCATCGTGCAGTCACCTCCATAACCAGAAGCAGCAACACTTGCGCCACAACTCCAGCGCAAGCGGCGTTGAAGATGCTAGCACGCACACGACGAGTTGTCAATTGTGGCCCAAATAGGCAGTTGACCAATCGCTCGGACCGCGTTATAATGCACGTCGTGTCCGGGTTGGCGAGCGTGCCACCGGCGGAGGGTTGGTAGCGTGGTGGTTGGTGGGGATCCCTCTAATAGCGAAGCGGTTGAAGCACCAGAAGCGACGGTGCCAGTACTGGGGGTGAGGCGAATAGACCGCAAAGACCCCGCGGGCGGCAAACACATCATTTTCCCGGTTCGGCTGGAACATTTACTGGGATACAAGTCGCTCGTCGGCGAAGTTCCACTCAGATACTTCAGCCATCTACTTATCTTGATTCTGGCCGCTTGCATTATCGTTTTCGGCGGATTGAAGCGAGCAGATACTGCTGGCGCACTGTCGCTCAACCTCACGATGAGTGAGCCATCCGCGTTTGCCCAGTACCAGGGCGCGGCAACAACATCACCCCAGAATGACTTGCTCGTGAAGAATCCCGAGGTCATTACCCGACTGGTGAACCGCCCCCGCGAGGGGATCATAACCCACACGGTAGCCGAAGGCGAGACGATCGCCTCCATAGCTGACAAGTACTCCATTAGCGTGCAGACCGTGCTGTGGGCTAACAACCTTGAAGAGGATAGCGTGGTCCACCCCGGACAGGTATTGACCATTCTCCCGGTGTCGGGGATTCTTCACACGGTACAGGGTGGAGAGACCATCGAGGAAATCGCCTGGAAGTACAAGTCGGACGTTAGGGCAATCGTGGACTTCAACCAACTGACCGACCCGGATGCGCTGGAGGCGAATCAGGTCCTGGTCGTGCCAGGAGGAAGAAAAGAGGACCTCCCACGCGTTCAACTGGCTTCACGATCGGTTCAGCGACCGCCGGACGACGTGGTGGATAAGGAGAAGGATCAGGCGCTGAAGCCGTCCACGTACGAAGTGCAGGCGGGCGATACTCTGAGTTCAATAGCCGAGAAGTTCGGAGTTAGCCAGGATACGATCATTGCCTCGAATGGCTTGGGCGAGAACCCGGACCTTTTGCAACCAGGCCAAAAACTAACAATCCTTCCCGTTTCGGGCGTGCTGTACACCGTGCAGAAAGGCGACACCCTGAGCGGGATCGCCAGCAAGTTTGATGTCGAGCCAGACAAGATCACCACGGCCAACGGGGTAGCCAACGCGGATATGGTGTCGGTCGGGCAGAACCTGATTATCCCTGGCGCAAAGGCTGTATGGAAAGCCCCGGAGCCTTCCGAGCCGAGCATCACTCACATCGTCCAACCTGGGGAGAGCATTCATTCCATAGCCGAGATCTACAACGTAAACCCGGCGAAGATCATCCGTGTGAACGGCCTCAACGACGCCGACGTGGTGCAGATAGGGCAAAAACTTGAGATACCGGGAGCAACAGCCCCGGCCCCTGTCAGCGTTGCCCGAGCTTCCTCGGCCTCCACAAGGTCTGAGGCACCCGCGCCGCAGCCCGCTCCCAAACCGGCTCCGGCCCCTCAGCCGGCGCCTGCGCCGGCTCCACCACCCGCGCCTGCGTCCAATGGAGGATGGAAGATCGTGGAGGTAGCATCGAAGTACCTGGGTAGCCGGTACGTCTGGGGTGGCACCTCTCCATCGGGATTCGACTGTAGCGGACTGGTCTGGTACGTGTACAAGACCGCGGGCTCGTACGTGCCACGCGACCTTTGGGGACAGTTGCAGGCTGGCCCCCGTATCCGGCAGGATAGTCTCCTACCTGGCGATATCGTGTTCTTCGAGAACACGTATACGGCGGGACTGTCGCACGACGGAATCTACATTGGTGGAGGGCGATTCATCCACGCTGCCAGCGAGAGGGAAGGTGTTACAGTTAGCTCCCTGTCCGAGAGCTACTGGTCCGCGAGGTACTACGGCGCAAGCAGGCCATGGTAGGACAAGTAGTACGCATCTGAAAGGGAGGGGGAATCGCCTGATCCCCTCTTGCTTCCGCATATGCCACACGGTCCGGTTGCAGTATCTGAGCGTAATCTCTATAATGATTAGTGCTCGGGTGGCCGTCAGAGGCCAAAAACCATCAGGAGTAGCGAGCACCATTTGAAAGTCGAACTTGTTCACATCGGATTTGGAAATATCATCGCCGCCAATAGAATCGTGGCCATAACGACTCCCGATTCGGCGCCCATCAAGCGCATGATCCAGGATTCGCGTAGCGGTAACGTTCTGATCGACCTGACTCACGGGCGCAAGACCAAGGCTGTGATCATAGTCGACAGCGGCCACCTGATACTAGCAGCCATCCAGCCGGAGACGGTTGCCGGTAGACTCGCGCATCAACGAGAGACGGGATCCACAACCAGTCGACAGTACGAGGCGGAGTTTTCGGAGATAACCTAGTGGTCTCGCGCTTGAGGTTCGGCGACGCCCCCCGAGATTTCCCTTTCCAGGGTCGGGCAACGGTAAAGCCACGAGAGTCATCTGATCGCGCGTTAGGAGGCAGACAAGATAGACCGCGTGCAAGGGAGAGATCCGGAACTCGACAAGCTGCAGTGCGAATGGCACGTGCCTCTGCCTCAGTACCCACCACCTTCGCCGAGCTTGCTTTTCGTTCTTTCCGGCCCTTCAGGAGTGGGCAAGGACGCGGTGATAAGTCGGCTGAAACAGGAAAATCTTCCTCTACACTTCACCGTTACCGCCACAACGAGGCCCATCCGTCGTGGCGAAGTACACGGGGTAAACTACTACTTTGTGACCGTAGAGAGATTCAACGATCTCATAGCACGGGGCGAGTTGCTCGAATGGGCGAATGTCCACGGCAATCTCTATGGGACGCCAATAACCCAGGTCCGTGAGGCTCTGGCTTCCGGAAAGGACGTCCTTCTGAAGATCGACGTGCAGGGCGCCGCTCAGGTTAAGAGACGCGTTCCCGACGCCGTATTTATCTTTCTGGGTCCTCCCGATATTCAAAGTCTCATTTCCCGGTTGTCGCAACGGGGGACAGAATCTCCCGAGGAAGTAGCTAGGCGCATAGCGGATGCTTGCGAGGAAATGAGGCATCTGCCCGAGTACGACTACCTGGTGATCAACCCAGAACAGCAACTCGAGGAAGCGGTCCAGAAGGTCAAGGCTATCATTACCGCCGAGAAATGCCGCGTGAAGCCGCGAGAGATAAGGATTGATTGAGAAAGACTTCGACATTCCATTCGTGGCCGAAATGGCCCTACGCGAGAAGCAAATTCAGCAGAACTACAGGCCGATTATTGCGGTCCACAAATGGTTCGCTCGCCGGCCCGGGACGCTTTTCCGGGCGCTGCTCTTAATGTACGCGACTCAAAGAGTTCAGATCAAGGTGAATCTGTCGACATGTCCGCCCTTGATTCACTCAGCCAGGGCTCCGAAAGCGCGTAACTCGCGTAACTAAAGAGCGGCAAAGTGACGATATGGGTACCTACGCCAACATCGCCGTCAATTCTCCACTCAGTCGGGGGACGACCGGGTTCCACTATCGCATCCCCACGGGCTTACACGTGCTTCCAGGGCAACTGGTTGTGGTGCCCTTCGGAACGCGCAAAGTTCAGGGAGTGGTTCTCGACCTCCTCCCCACGTCTGATGTGGAAGGGGTCAAGGACATTCTTGACATCATAGATGCCCAGCCAGCCCTATCGGAAGCGCAGATTGAGCTTGCCAAATGGGCCTGCACCTACTACCGCTGCTCTCTCCTGGACGCGGTGCTCCTTATGCTACCCCCAGGGGCCTCTCAGCGCTCTTTCTCCACCGTGGAAATCAGCGCCAACACCGACAACCTGGGCAACCTCTCCCAGAAGCAACTCGCTCTCGTCAATGCAGTGAGAGAAGAGAGCAAGATCCGCATCGACAAGCTGAAGGCAAAGGCACGAGTGACCGGCCTCAATCGCACTCTCAACCAGTTGGTGCAGCGTGGCATACTTGTACGCAAGTGGGAACTTGAAAAACCAAGAGTGAAGCCTAAGGTGGAGAGGTACGTCGTTCTGGCCGAGAAAGCCAGTGACCCGGCGCTGCTGCGGGAGACGCTGAAGTCTTCACCAAAGCAGGCGGCGGTCGTGGAGTACTTGAGGAAGAGGGAATCCCAGCGCACGCTACTCCCCAATGGGAGGTATCCCTCCCTCGCGAGTCCGGGGACACCACGAAGTCACGTAGACACGGAGGAAGATGGAGATAAGGACAAGCGGCCACTTTCGCCAGAGTGGGACGGGACCTCAGCGGCAGATGATGGCATAACAGAGGCACGGCAACAACGAGGGCAACGCATTGTAGTAGCGAGCGACGATAGCCCAAGCGGCACGGAGGGAGGCCGCGGGAGCGAGGTGGCAGCCGACCCTGTCCCCCTCAGAGAGCCCATAGGTGGGTGTCCAACGGCAGATGGGGGTGACGCGCAGTTTTCGCAAGGGGAAAGGGAATCAAGAGTGGAATCCAGCCCTCTCCCTGTGGGAGAGGGGGAATTAGGGCCGCTCCCTCCAGCGGAAGCGGGTGTGCCGGGCGTATCCCTCTCTCAACTGTACCGGGACACTGGTTGTACTGTGCAGACAGTTCAGGCGCTGGAGCGCAAAGGGCTGGTTCGCTTTAAAGAGCAGGAGGTGTGGCGCGATCCGCTGGCGAGTCATAGAGTAGCACAGGTTGCTCCCCCAACGCTGACCGAGGAGCAGGCGCGGGTCTGGCAGGAGCTCAAGCGCAGGCTTTCGGCACCCGAGCCCGCTGTCTTCCTCATTCACGGGGTTACGGGAAGTGGGAAGACCGAGCTCTACATGGCAGCGCTGGAGGAGACGTTGCTAGCGGGGAAACGGGCAATCGTCATGGTGCCCGAAATCGCGCTTACCCCGCAGACCGTTCACCGCTTCTCCTCGCGCTTCCCAGGAACCATCGCGGTGCTGCACAGCCGTCTCACGCTCGGCGAGCAGTACGACGAGTGGCGTCGGATTCGCGACGGCGAGTTCAGAATAGTGATCGGGTCCCGCTCAGCGATATTTGCACCGGTGAACGATCTCGGCCTGATCGTGGTCGACGAAGAGCACGAGTGGTCGTACAAACAAGAGATGACTCCGCGCTACAACGCGCGTGACGTGGCCGTTCGTCTGGGGAAGTTGGTCGGCGCTAAGGTTATTCTAGGCAGCGCAACCCCGGACATCGTCACCTTTCATAAGGCAGAGAGAGGAGAATACACCCTGCTGTCTTTGCCTGAGCGCGTAGCCCCTTTTCGGGTACCGGAGGAGACTCAGGCAAGTCAAACCACGACGGAGGCCATCTCATCCTTTATGCCACCCATCCACGTGGTGGATTTGCGCCAGGAACTGCGATCGGGGAATCGGGGAATCTTCAGCCGCGCGCTGAACGAGGCGATTGGACTGGCGCTTTCGCTCAAGGAACAGGTTATTCTTTATCTAAACAGGCGGGGCGACTCCACATTTGTAATGTGCCGGGACTGTGGCTTCGTTCTAAGGTGCAAGCGATGTGATGCGCCGCTCGTGTATCATTCGTCGGAAGACGATCTCGTATGCCACCTGTGCGCCAGAAGAAGCGTTCCACCTGAGGGGTGCCCCAACTGTTGGAGCAGCCGAATAAAGTTTTTCGGAATCGGCACGCAGAAGGTGGAGGAGGAGACAAAGCGTCTGTTTCCGAACGCTCGTGTGGTGCGGTGGGATCGCGACACGACGCGGGAGAAAGGAGCACACGACAAGATCCTCCAGCGTTTCGTGAGCCGGGAAGCCGACGTTCTCATCGGCACTCAAATGATAGCCAAGGGGCTCGACCTGCCCAAGGTGACACTTGTAGGAGTAATCAGCGCAGACACGGGACTGCATCTGCCCGACTACCGAGCTGCGGAGCGCACTTTCCAGCTCCTCACTCAGGTGGCAGGAAGGGCTGGACGTGGCACGCTAGGCGGGCGAGTGATCATCCAGACCTATACGCCGGAACATTACTGCATCAGAGCCGCCAGCAGACACGATTACAGAGCCTTCTACCAGCAGGAGATCGAGTTTCGCCGTGAGAACGGCTATCCCCCCTTCGGCAGCCTGATCAAGCTGGTCTACAGTCACTCAAACGAAAGCCGATGCCAACAGGAGGCAGAGCGCCTAGGCACGGTCCTTGGCCGCCAGATAGACCTCCAGGGGTTGCCAGCGACCGACATTATAGGCCCAGCCCCGGCTTACGCGCGGAGAATCCGGGGCAGATACCGCTGGCAGCTGCTAATCAGGGGTGCGAGGTGCGCGGACGTTCTTCAGAACGTCACCTTGCCAGTAGGGTGGTCAGTAGATGTGGATCCTTATTCTACGCTATAATGGATTCAATGGAGGTCCTATGGCAGTTCTCCCTATCATCAAAGCAGATAATCCGATCTTGCGACAAAAGGCCAAGCGTGTGCCGCGCATCGATGCCAGGATACAGAAGTTGATTGACGATATGATCGAAACGATGCACGCGGCCAACGGGGTTGGCCTGGCCGCGCCGCAGGTAGGCGTTTCGCTGCGGCTTTTCGTCGTTCAAGAATATCGTGAGGAGGACGATCAACTCGTTCCGGGCAAGATCTTCACCTTGATCAACCCTGAGGTAGTCAAGACCAGCGGCGAACAGGAAGTGGAGGAAGGCTGCCTAAGCCTCCCCGGATACGTGGGACGTTTTTCCCGTGCCAACACGATCACAGTGAAGGGGCTGAACCGCGAGGGGAAGCCAACGAGAATAAAAGCCGAAGGGTTCTTCGCGGAAGCCATTCAGCACGAAATCGACCACCTCAACGGAATCCTCTTCTTTGACCACTTGCCGAGCCTCGACCAACTGCGCCAGCTCCGGCCGAAAGGTAAAATAGCAGAGCCAGACGTGCCAAATGATGATATAATGGGTGAGCGTCATCCCCAGTCATCATGAAGTACGGAGGCTTTGCCAGTGAAATTACACGAATATCAGGCCCGTGACATACTGGCCAGCAAAGGCGTGCCGGTGCCAAGGGGCGAAGTTGCCGCGACGCCCCAGGAAGCAAGAGCGATTGCCGAGAAGCTGGGAGTAAGAACGGTAATCAAGGCGCAGGTGCTTGTAGGGGGCAGAGGCAAGGCCGGTGGAGTCAAGATCGCCGCGAGCCCACAGGAAGCAGAAGACGCCGCCCGCAAGATCCTGGGAATGGACATCAAGGGAATAACAGTCGAGAAGGTCCTGGTTGCCGAAGCTTCGGACATCGCCGGAGAGCTCTACATCGGTATCGTTGTGGACCGAGGCAACAAGGACATCGCCGTGATGGCCAGCGCCGAGGGAGGCGTGGAGATCGAGGAAGTGGCCAAGACGTCGCCGGACAAGATCATTAAAATCGCTCCCAACAAGAAATTCGGGCTACTGGATTATCAGGCGCGGGACCTTGCCTTTGGAATTGGCCTGCAGGCGAAGCAGGTTCGTGAGTTTACCACCATCGCCAAGGGTCTTTACAAGGCCTTTGTCGACAGTGACGCCTCTCTGGCCGAGATCAACCCTCTAGCGATAACATCCCAGGGGAATCTGATCGCAGTCGACGCGAAGATAGTGCTCGACGATAACGCCCTTTTCCGCCACCGTGGCCTGGAAGCCTTGCGAGACCGGTCGGAAGAATCGGAGGGAGAGAGAATCGGACGAGAGAAGGGGTTCAGCTACGTGAAGCTGGACGGGGCCATCGGCTGTATGGTCAACGGGGCTGGCCTGGCTATGGCCACAATGGACGTTATCAAGCTGTACGGCGGGATGCCCGCGAACTTCCTGGACATAGGCGGAGGGGCGCAGTCCGACAGAGTGACCGCAGCGTTCGAGCTGTTGCTGGCTGACAAGAACGTACGCGCCGTGCTGCTCAACATTTTCGGCGGTATCACTCGCTGCGATGAGGTGGCCCGAGGCATCATCCAGGCTCTGGAGCGAGTGGATTGCAAACTGCCCATTGTAGTGCGCCTAGCCGGAACGAACGAGGAGGAAGGACGCGCTATTCTGGCACAGGCTGGGTTCAGCTCCACCACGAGTATGATCGAGGCGGCGAAGTTGGTCGTTGCCAAAGCTTCGTCGGCTAGCTAAATCACGGGAGGAGAGTAGGAATTGAGTATCCTAATAGATGAGAACACTCGCGTTCTCGTTCAGGGCATAACCGGGCGAGAGGGAGAGTTCCATACACGGCAAATGCTCAACTACGGCACCAAGGTGGTGGCCGGGACGTCTCCAGGGAAAAAGGGTCAGACCGTGCTAGGCGTGCCAGTTTTCAACGGGGTGAAGGAAGCAGTCGACGCCACGGGTGCCAATGCGTCCATAATATTCGTTCCTGCCCCTGTGGCGCCAGATGCGGCTATCGAGGCGGTAGATGCGGGGATCAAGCTCGTCGTGATCATTACTGAAGGAATCCCGACTCTCGATATGATCGGCGTGTGCGACTACGCCGCTGAGAACGGAGTGAGAGTGATCGGCCCTAACGGCCCCGGCGTCATGTCGCCAGGCAAATCAAAGGTCGGCATAATGCCGGCGCACGTTCACCGACCAGGAAGCTTCGGCGTAATCTCCCGCAGCGGAACGCTGACCTACGAGGTAGTGCAGGAGCTGACTTCGCGAGGATTCGGGCAATCTACCTGCGTGGGAATCGGCGGGGACCCCGTCGTAGGGAGCTCCTTCATCGATATTCTTGAGCTATTCAAGGAGGATCCTGAGACGAAGGCAGTAGTCCTGATCGGCGAAATAGGCGGAACCGACGAGGAGAAAGCTGCTGCGTACATATCACAGGGATTCAACAAGCCAGTCGTCGCCTTCATCGCCGGCCTCAGCGCGCCGCCGGGCAAGCGGATGGGGCACGCCGGTGCGATCATTTCCGGGGGTGAGGGCACCGCAGAGGCAAAGATCGCCGCACTGGAATCTGCGGGAGTGAAAGTCGCAAAGACACCGACGGAAATAGGCGAGTTGGCATCGCAGATGGAGATACGTTAGTGCCAACTGGGGCGGCCGAAACGTCTCGCGAGGGCTCATCAAAGAAGAAAAAGCCGTCGGAAATCGTCATCTATCGGGACTGGTGTAAGGCGTGCGGGATTTGCATCGAGTTCTGCCCCACCAAGGTCTACAGCACCGGCAACAGGGGCGAACCGACCATAGCGCATCCAGAGAAGTGCATTTCATGCGGCCTCTGTGAATTGCTGTGCCCCGATTACGCGATAACGCTGCACCAGCCTGAGTAAGATTCCCAGCAGCCGTTGCGGTTTCAGCCACTGGGAGAGAGGACGACGTGACCGATAACGTGGTTGTGAAATTGATGCAGGGCAACGAGGCTTGCGCTGAGGGCGCGATTGCTGCCGGAGCGCGATTCTTTGCTGGCTACCCTATTACTCCTTCCAGCGAAATCGCCGAGATCCTTTCCAGCTTGCTGCCGGGGGTAGGGGGCAAGTTCATCCAGATGGAGGATGAGATTGCCAGCATCGCAGCGGTTATAGGCGCATCTCTGGGCGGCCTGAAATCCATGACCGCCACCAGCGGCCCAGGATTCTCGCTGATGCAAGAGAACCTGGGCTTTGCCGCAGCAGCCGAGATTCCCTGTGTGATCGTCAACGTCCAAAGGGCCGGACCAAGCACCGGGCAGCCGACCAGCCCGTCCCAGGGCGATGTGATGCAGGCTCGCTGGGGAACGCACGGCGATCATCCGATAATCGCTCTCTCCCCGTCCTCGGTGCGTGAGATGTTCGATCTAACGGTGCGTGCGTTCAACTTGTCGGAGAAGTATCGGACACCAGTGATCGTTCTGGCCGACGAAGTGGTAGCGCACATGCGCGAGAAGGTGGAATTCCCTGCAGAACAGCGCATTCCAGTGTTCGAGAGACCAACTCCAACCGTGCCACCAGAATGGTACTTTCCGTTCGACAACTCGATGGAAGTTCCACCCCTGGCTCCACTAGGCGAGGGATACCGCTATCACGTCACCGGCCTATACCACGACAAAGCAGGCTTTCCCACGCTACGACCGGATGAAATCACCCCCTGGTTCGAAAGAGTTTTCGCCAAAATCGAACGGCACCTGAACGACATTGTGGAGGTCGAGGAGCGGATGATGGACGACGCAGAAATCGGCCTGGTGGCCTACGGCTGTTCCGCGCGGTCGGCACTTGCTGCCCTCCGCCTCGCTCGCGAGCAAGGCTTCAAGGTAGGAATGCTCAGGCTCAAGACGGTGTGGCCGTTCCCCGAACGAGAGGTTACCAGGCTTTCTCGCCGCGTCGACAGGATCATCGTCCCGGAGATGAACCGCGGGCAGATTCGCCTCGAGGTCGAACGTGTGGTTCGGGGACGGGCCGAAGTAGTGGGGGTAAATCGGCTGGACGGAGAAATGATCACACCGAATCAGATTTTCGAGGCGATAAAGCCACCAGTGTCCGAGGACCTATGAAACAGCCGGCTTTCCATACAATCTATCCCTACCTGCGGTCGCATAAGAAATTCCCGCACGTCTGGTGTCCCGGATGCGGCAACGGAATAGTCTTGGGAACCTTGGTCAGGGCCATCGATGGCCTGGGGCTTCAAAAGGACAACGTCGTGATGGTATCCGGAATCGGCTGCACAGGGCGTATGCCCGTGTACGTCGATTTCAACACGCTGCACACTACCCACGGCCGGGCCATTCCATTTGCCACAGGGCTGAAGATGGCGCGGCCGGAGATGAACGTGATCGTGATTATGGGCGATGGCGACGCCACGGCCATAGGAGGGAACCATTTCATCCACGCCGCTCGAAGAAACGTCGGGCTGACGGCGATCATAGTCAACAACCTGATCTACGGGATGACCGGTGGCCAGTGTTCCCCCACAACTCCAAAGGGCAGCGTTGCCACGACAACGGTCTATGGCAACATCGAGCAGCCCTTCGATATCTCGCGCATCGCCGAAGCTGCGGGCGCGCCGTTTGTCGCCCGCAGCACCGTGGTGCACGTGTTCGAGCTGGAGAAGCTGATGGAAAAGGCTTTGCAAAAGAAGGGGTTCGCGGTCTTGGAAGTGATCAGCAACTGCCATGTGGGCTATGGCCGCCGTAACGGAATGCCTGCCGCTGTGGAGATGCTCAAATGGATGCGACAGAATACGGTTCCTGCAAACACCCCTCCGGGCAAGGCGGACGGGAAAATCACTCGCGGCGTGCTGGCAGACAAGGACGTGCCGGAGTATACTGAGTTGTACGAGAAGATCATCGAGAAGGCGATGGGGAGAGCGGCAGAGTAATGTGGAAGGTGGCGTCCTGGCCCAGCTCGCTCTCTGCCCATATATTGCCACCGTGAAGCGTTACGATCATTTGGGCGATATACAGGCCTAGCCCGGTTCCTTCCTTGCCCGAGCTGCTTGCCCCCGGTAACGTCTCTCGAAGATGTGGGGGAGGTCTTCGGGGGATATTCCTGGGCCGTGGTCTATTCTGGAATCAGGCTGCTACCGAGGAAGAAGAACATAGCTACTGCGCCACTCACAGCCACTGGAAACATTCGACGATGTTCACTGGGGGTGCGAGTAACGAAAGGGCGCACCAAGGCAAGCACGCTCAGCAGCAACACTCCAACCGTATAGGCTGTGCTGAAGGGACGGACCGCATCGAACATCCGAGCGTCCACCAGCATCGCATAGGTGTACCAAATGGCTAGCGGCAGGAGCGCCAGCGCAAGGACGCGCAGAGGAAGTATCCAGCGACAGACTGGCACCGAGCAGAAGAAATAGGCAAAAGCCAGCGGAGCCAACTTGGTGCTGAGCCAGTTCAGACAGATCGTCCACACTTGATCAATGGAAGCGGTGGTCACGCTTGTGAGAAAGGCGATCGAGGCCATTCCTGACAGCAACAGGAAGAGGCTAGCCGTTGGCCTTTCTGATGCCTTCCAGTGCACGAATAGACCTGCAGCCAAGAACTCCAGGCATAAGAGGATGAGGAGAATATCGACCGACGGGGGCCAGCGGCTAGCTACCTTCACAGTAGGACCGCCTCCAGCGCTGGGGATGACCTCAAAAACAGCGAGAGCGGGAGAGCCTTCCAGTCGAGAGAGAACTCGTATTCTATCCCCCGGGCGCAACCCGGCATCCCAGGCATAACTAGTTGGGACTACCCAAGTGACAAGCCGAGTGCCATCCTCCAGCGGACGCGTGCGCACCCCCAGGTCTGGCTCACCGCCCAGGGCAGGGATCGTCACCACGAGCAACAGCACTACGGCGAGGACGAATGATATGGCCAGCCACGAAGGCCTTTGGCGGGCAGAACTTAGAGCATGCCTCTGCACGAATCTCCACTCCTGGGCCACAATGCAAGACGTTCAAAGCCACCCGGCGTAGGAACTCTTTCCTACGACGAGCAACGAAGCGTACCACTCTCACATTCCCAACCTAGTAGGCAACGATGGCAAATATGTGTTGACAATCGCTCCAACCTGGCGTATTATTGGCCAATGTCGAAGAATAGCAAAATGGAAAATTGTTCGACGTTTGGTAAGTATTGTGCCAGGGGGAACTACAGGCGACGGAGGCATTGGGAAGTGACGCGGCGCGACGAGATGAATGGCGAGATAGTCGAGTGCATCCACGAAGTTGTCCGCGCTATTGAGGCCGCTACTACCTCCGAGTGGCAACAACTGGACCTCACCATGGCGCAACTGAAGGCATTATTCGTGTTGGCCGTAGCTGCTCCTATGCCCATTGGAGCGTTAGCCCAAAAGTTGGGCATTCACCTTTCCGCAGCAAGCCATATGGCCGACCGGCTGGTGCAACTCGGCCTAGCCGACCGCTATGAGGACCCGGAAGACCGGCGGCGTACGTTTGTTCAGATTTCGGCCAAGGGCGGCGACCTGGTGCAGCGGCTCCGGCAGGGAAAGCGCGAGCGCTTTCTCAACTGGATAACAGCGCTTGACGACGAAGACGTCGAGGCACTGCATCAGGGCCTGCGGGCTTTTGCAGCGATTCTTCGGAGGAGGCGAGATACTGAATGGATAATCAGGAGCCAATGATGGAAAATGAGAAAACAGCAGGCCCTAATCCCACTGGGAAGGCCAGGGCAGAACTTGGCGGGATGGGCGTGGCAAGCGCCGTTGTCGAAAACGCCGCTCCAGCCCGCAGACGCAGGCCCCGGCGGGCATCTCGCCTGGTTGTGCTGGCGATACTGGTATTAGCGCTGGCGGGTGCCGCCTTCTTCGGTTACCGCTACTTGCAGGATCAGGCTATGTACGTCTCCACAGAGAACGCCCTGGTCACCGGCACGCTCATTCAGGTCGGCAGCCTGAACGCTGGACAGGTCGGAAGTATCAACGTGGACATTGGCGACCGTGTGACGAATGGCCAGGTAGTGGCAATGGTGACCCTGCCTACGGCTCTAGGCGTGACTACCGGAGGTACGCCCAAGATGGGCTTCTTGGGCACTGACGATCAGCAGGTTCCCGTCCGTTCGCCGATCGATGGCGTGGTAGTCGGACGCTCGGCCAATCCAGGCGACACAGTAGCCGCTGGGCAACCGCTCCTGACCGTAGTCGACCCTACCCAACTATGGGTGCAAGCGCAGATAGAAGAGACTAAGGTCGGACGGGTCCAGCCGGGGCAATCGGTCGAGGTTACCGTCGACGCCCTTGGACAGCAGCTCACCGGCCGGGTGGTCGCCGTCAATCGGGCTACTGCAGCAACGTTCTCTCTCCTGCCACAGGGAACCACATCCGGCAACTTCAACAAGGTCACCCAGCTCGTCCCGGTAAAGATCGCCGTGGACTACGGCCAGCTGCCCTTGGTGCTAGGCAGTTCAGTGGAAGTGAAGATCAGGGTGCAAAGGTAAGTGCAAGAATGGCAAAGGTTGGATTGACAATACCACGCCCCCACCAGCGCCTGCGTGGCTTGGCCTACGAGTGGCAGGCTCTGATCGTCGTCATCGTTGGCTCGTTCATGGTGATGCTCGACACTACGGTGATGAACATTGCCCTGCCCAAAATCATCACTGTGTTTAACGCGCCGGTAGATGCCGCCCAATTCGTGCTCACCGGCTACATGATCGCGCTGGCGATTGTTATGCCAGCTACCGGTTACCTAAGCGACACTTTAGGCACCAAGCGTATCTATCTCTTATCCATGTTCTTGTTCACGGTGGGCTCACTCCTCTGCAGCCTGGCCTGGGATGTGGCCAGCCTGGTTTCCTTCCGTGTTCTACAGGGACTGGGAGGCGGAATGCTCATGCCCCTCGGCATGACCGTCATCTTCAAAGTCGTCCCACCAGAGAAGCGCGGCCTGCTCACTGGCGTCTTTGGGCTGCCCATGCTGCTCGCGCCGGTGCTGGGGCCCACGCTCGGCGGCTACATCGTTGAGTACGTCAACTGGCGGGTAATCTTCACGCTAAACATTCCAATAGGGGCACTAGGATTGTTCCTGGGCTGGGTACTCTTGCGAGAGACGGAGCTCATACCGGACCTGCACTTCGACCTGCGCGGCTTCTTCCTCTCTGGGTTTGGCTTCGCCGCGATGCTCTACGGTCTGGAGAGAGGGCCCAACATCGGCTGGAGCAATCTGCAGACCATACTTCTTATAAGCGGAGGCTGCCTGCTGCTCATCCTTTGGGTCGCCGTAGAGCTAACTGATCCACAGCCCTTGCTCGAACTGAGGGTATTTAAGAACACCACTTACACGCTGGCCACAAGCATCAATTTCATCGTGACTCTGGGCATGTTCTCCTCTATGCTCCTCGTGCCTCTGTTTCTGCAGAACTTCCGGGGCCTTGGAGCAATGGAGACGGGCTTGCTGCTGCTTCCCCAGGCGCTGGCATCGGGAGTCATGATGCCGATTTCTGGGCAGCTCTTCGACCGTCTCGGCCCCCGTCCGCTGATTGTCGCCGGGCTGATACTGCTGGGCTACAGCACCTGGCAGCTCAACACGCTAGATATAAACACCCCTGACTCCACCCTACGTACCATTCTTATAATGCGCGGACTGGCGATGGGGCTGACGATGATGCCAGCGATGACCGTGGCTATGAACACGCTTCCCGGCCCACTTGTTGCGCGAGGCTCCTCGCTGACCAACGTGCTGCGCCAGCTCTTCGGAGCTTTCGGCACGGCGATTTTCGTGACGCTCCTCCAGACGAGGCAGACATATCACGAGGCGATGCTCGCGCAGGTAGTCACGCCCGACGCCCTGGGCGTCCGCGCAACCCTCACTATGGTGCAGCGCTACCTCGTCGAGCACGGCGTCTCACTGGCGCAGGCGAAAATTGCCGGGGCATTGGCCCTCTATCAGCAAGTGGTCATGCGCGCGGCAGTAGTGAGCTTCGAGGATTGCTTTATGGTTGCGGCAGCAATTTGCTTCCTGGGTATCGTGCCCGCGCTCTTCCTGCGCAGTAGCGGAATCGCTCGTGGCCGGCCCGTCGGGGCGATGGAGTGATGGAACTCTGAAAAGACTAGAAGAGGTGAACAACGATGAATCGTTCCTTTGTTCGTATCTCTCTCGCGGGCCTGCTCGCGATCGCGCTCCTTGTTAGCGGCTGTGGGCAGATTGGTATACCGGAGGCAAAGCCCGCTAGCCAACCTGCTAGTGCGGTGGGCACTGGACCCGCCAGCGTGCAGGTTGCCAAGGTCCAGCGCGGCACCTTGTCATCCACTCTCTCGTTCTCGGGTAACGTTCAGGCCCGACAGAAGGTCAGCATCATTCCGAAAGTGTCTGGACGAGTCACGAAGCTCGCCGTCGACATCGGAAGCGTGGTTGCAGCAGGCGACGTACTCCTGCAACTGGACCAGGATGCCCTGCAGGGCCAGGTCGCGCAGGCACAAGCCGGGCTGGATGCAGCACAGGCCAAGCTTAACTCCTTGGAATCACAGCCAAGACCCGAGCAAGTGGCGCAGGCGGAGGCGAATCTCAAAGCCGCTCAAGCCAAGCTGGACCAACTCAAAGCTGGCCCTACTAAGGAGCAACTGGCTGCAGCCGAAGCGCAGGTACGTCTAGCGCAGAACCAGTTGTACTTGTCACAAACGCAGGCGGACGCGGCACTTGGCAGCAGGCTTCCCAACACTTTCACCAAGGAACAGAAGGAAGCCCTTTCAGGCGTAGGGTCGGAGCAAGTGAACATCGCCCAGGCCAACCTAGATCAGCTCAAGGCCGGCCCGACTAAGGAGCAACTCGATCAGGCAGAGGCGGCGGTGGAGGCAGCACAGCAGCAGCTCGCGCTCGCCAAGAAGCCGGTAACTGAATACGATCTCGAGGCGGCCCGAGCAGCAGTGGCACAGGCAAAGGCAGCGGTCGACCTAGCCAAAGTGCAACTAGCTGAAGCGACGGTAAAAGCGCCTTTCTCCGGCATCGTTGCCCAACGTTTAGTGTCCGAAGGCGCGATGGTTGGCCCGGGCTCGCCAGTACTCACTCTCATCTCAACTGACAACGAGGTCATCATAAACATAGACGAGAGCGATGTGGCACTAGTCAAAGCCGGCCAGCCAGCGACGATCACGGCGAGCGCCTACCCAGGCGAACAATTCTCCGCTACTGTGACGTCTGTTGCACCGTCGGTGGACGCTAAGACCCGAACCAGCCTGGTCCGTCTGTCTCCTGATGACAAAGAGGGCAAGCTACGAGACGGTATGTTCGCTCAGGTACAGATGCAAGTGGGCAAGGGCAAAGACGCGCTGCTCGTGCCCAAGAGCGCCGTGGTACAGGAACAAGGCAGCTCGGTCGTTTACATAGTCCAGGATGGCCAAGTCAGGCGGCAGGTAGTAACGACCGGCGTCTCAAGCGACAGTCAGATTGAGATTGTTAGTGGACTTTCCGAGGGACAAAGCGTCGCTATCACCGGACTCTCCGGGCTTCGCGATGGCGCGGAAGTGAAAGTGCAGTAACGGAGACCGTAGTACTGTAACGCGAGAAGTGGGTTTCACATTTGAGGACACAGAGGAAGCAGCAGAGGAACTTTGGTCTGAGGCGAGGAGAATGTGAATAGTTGGAGCCGTCCCCTCCACCACAATGTGGAGACGCCAGATGGGGAGACAGAGGTACGTCCTTAATGAATCTGTAGTACGTGCCGTAGATTGGGCGGTGATCGAACGCGGTATCGTAAAGTCGGTAAAGTCTGTTTCACCGCCAAACGACCCTCTTTTCCTTCGCGTTCGCCAGAAACTGTCCGGCACTCGCAAGGGCCTCTTGCTTCCTCCGTTGATCTGATCCGAAGACGATCCAGTCGACGCTTAAGTCAGGGTAGTCGCCTAGGAGCCGCAAGATCGTCCCGCCGCAGCCGATCTCAATATCATCGCAATGACCACCAAGACAGAGCACCTTCAGCTTGGCGTTTTGCCCGCGGTTGAAAGCCAAACCTAGCATAATTCACCTCAAGTTGTTGCGTCGACATTGGTTCTTGCTAAGCCAGGAATGAGCGATCGAGAAGAGGGCGCGAAGCTTTAACGTGCGCCTTCTGGGGTAGGGCAACCTGATGCACATCACTGCTGGAGGAACGCTCCCACACAGCCCATGGGGTATCCCCTCGGGCATATATGTCGTCAAGCATCTTCTTCTCTTTAAAGGTAGCCATGCAGACCCAGAAACCGGGATTCCGGTAGGCGACTAGCTGATTCTCGGCAATGAGCCTGTCGAAGGGCTCTGCCACAAGCTCTTGCCCATAGCGGATGTACTCGAAGATCTCTCGTCGGAAAACGAAGAAACCGTCGTTGATCCAGACATCGGATTTATTCACCGGTCGGAGTCGCCTCACGCGCCCATCTTGGTCGAGATCCACCACGTGAAAGGATTGCGAAGGCTTGACGCACAGAAAACCGGCGACCTTGTTTCGCTCGTAGAAGTACTCGAGGTATTGGTGAAGGTCGAGATCCGTCAGACCATCGGCGTAGTTGGCCATAAAGACTGGATCATCGCCCAGGTAATCCTTCACCGCCACCAACCGCTGCCCTATGTTCGAGTCGGCACCTGTGTCAACGAGGCAGACCGTCCAGTCTAGCGTATCTTGATCGCAGATGCGCACCGTGTCGCCGTCGCGCGTCGAGGAGGAATCACGGGGCTGGCGCAGGTCGTGGTTCATAAAGTACTGCTTGATCACATCGCCACGGTAGCCGAGGCACGTGATGAACTCCGTGTGCCCAAAGTGGGCATAGTATCGCATCAAGTGCCAAACAATAGGGCAGCCGCCTATATCGACCATCGGCTTTGGTATGGTCTCAGAATACTCGCGCGAGCGAGTACCCAGCCCACCGCAAAACAGTACGACCTTCATACATTTGCTCCTCATTCTTGCCTTCGCTCGATAAAGACGCCCGATTGGAGTTGCAGATGCGGAAGGTGGTAGGGGACGTAGAACAGGTACAGCGGCCCATCACCCATCTTAAAGTAGGACATTAGCTGTTGTTTCGTCGAGTGATCGTTGTAGCCCACGATGAAGGCTCCAGAGCCGGGTTCCGCGCCCAAGGTGAAGTCTACCAAACCGCCATCGAGCAACTGGCCCACTGAGAATAACGTCAGGATTTCCTTGACGTGGGAACACCGATGGCCGTGCATGCCACGGCGGCCAACTCTGAAACCGGTCGCATTGGCCAGAACTGCGTGTCAATTTCCACCAGCTTTGAGCCACCCAATTTCCATTAAGCTTTGAGCCACCCTCAGTCTGGCCGTCATCCAGTAGTATAGTCCTCGGGTCAGTTTGCGTCCAGCACCTTGGGCGCTTGCGGTACCCCACTTTTGTTAATTATGGTCAAGTACCCCGCGCGATCGGACCCACGGGCACAACATCTTGCGCTGACACCGGCGAAACCGCGCAATATCTGTGGTCTCGTTGCGACGCGTGCAGCTCGTTACACGAAGTGGGGTACCGCAAGGGCAGAAGGCCGGGACCAAATTCCTTGACTTGCTAGGACCTTAGTGCTATTATGTCAGCCAGCCGCACCGCGGTGTGCAGCTTATGGTTAAGTGCGTGACCGTAATGGCTAGAGAGGGCAGTCTGCGGGGAGACGCTTGAATGAAGGCGTTTCCTTCTTTTTTTTCGGCAGGCTTGCAGAGGAGGGGAAGTTGTTGTGGATGACGTGGTACCGCCTTCTGGAACCGGCACCGATGATACGCCGAATCCGGTGATTGGCCCAGCCATCGAAGCAGCCAGTCCAGGATCGGAGACCATCAGGTTGGGGGCTACGAAGGAATGGGCGCAAGCTGCGAAGATACTCCACGACGGGGTCCTACAGTCTCTTGCCGTCTGTTCGCTGAAAGCCCAGCTTTGCGACAGATTTGTCGCTGCCGAGAACTATGATCTTGCCAGGAGTGAACTATCCCTTCTGACAGACGCGCTCGATAACGCAATCGATATGCTGCGAGTCTTACTGTCAACCTTCAGTCAACAATCCTGACGGCACAGTTTTCGATACCTCGCGGTCAAGATTCTGGCCACTGAGCACTACTCTCGGACCAGTGGCCTTGGAACGAAGGCGAATGCAAAGAGACTCAGATGATGAGAGAACCGATGGCATACCTTGCAGGTCAGGGGTAGATCAGTTGCTATCCCGCCTAACGCAGGATATCTGCCGTTTCGTCGGATTCGAGAGCGGTGCAGCTTTTCTGCTGAATGAAACCCGCGACTATCTTTGCCTGAGCGTTCCTTCGATCTTCCCTGCAAAAGGAAACGCCGCCGACATTGAGAGCGCCAGTGTTCCCTTAACAGATCGGAACGTAGCCCAGTTGCTTCAACTCGAAGCGCCAGTGTACGGCGACTATCGCACTATTCCCGAAATGCTGCGCATTCTTCTCCCCGCATCGCAGCGCAATTCCCCCCGTGCCGCCGTTGTGCCTCTGCGAGCCGATGGCACTGCTGTTGGTTTGTTGCTCCTTGCTGGTGCTCCTAGAGATCGAACGGTGAGCGACATCGAACGGCAGGCAGTGGCCTTGCTTGCCTCGCAGGCCGCCCTGGTTATCGGGACCGCGCAGGCTGTGCTATCGAGCATAACCGCGCTGCTAGCCGGGATTGCTGAGGGCAAGCGTCAGTGGGAGCAGACCTTCGACGCCATTTCCGACGGAATCTTCGTCGCCAACACTGAGTTCACGGTGACACGGGCTAACAGAGCATTTGCCGCCATGTTCGAGAAGCATCCCCGCGACATAATTGGCAAGAAATGCTTCGATATACTGTGGGGAGACACCACTCCCTGGTCTCAGTGTCCCATTCTCACGTGGCAACAGAAACGTGGCGATTCGCCATCGCCCCCTTCCCGCGAAGGAGTAATACGTGGGAAGATGGTACAGGTGAACCACCATCCAATAACAGACAGTAAAGGAAACCTGTCCAGCATCGTGCATATCGTAAAAGACGTGACCGAGCAGAAGAAGATGCAAGAGCTAATGATCCGGTCCGAGAGACTCGGAGCGCTCGGCGAAATGGCCAGTGGCGTCGCCCACGATTTCAACAACATACTTACCAGTATCATCAGTTGGACCGAGTTAATGCTCCTGGCTTCCCCACCACCACGTCTGCGAGAATGCGCTATGTCTGTATATCAGGCTGCCTTAGACGGAATAGAGACAGTCAAGCGTATTCAAGAGTATAGCCGTATCCGGAGGAATACCGAGTTTGTCAACATCGACCTTAATAAGATAGTCCAGCAGGCCCTGGAATTTGCCCGCCCTCGGTGGAGGGAACAGACTGAGAAAGCAGGGATAGCCATCAATATCAGCACTGAATACGCCGATATTCCCCCTGCCCGAGGAAACGCTTCTGATTTGAGGCAAGTCTTCTTGAACATCCTTCTCAATGCCATGGACGCGGTAGCAGACGGAGGCGACATCAAGATTCACACCGGGCAATGCGGCGCTCGGGTGTTTGCGTCCATCTCAGATTCTGGCGTCGGGATTCCGGACGAGATACAGGGGAAGATATTCGATCCATTCTTCACCACCAAGGACCTTGCCGGAACCGGGCTCGGCCTATCCGTCGCCTACGCCATAATATCCAGACACAACGGCGAGATAATCGTCGAAAGTACACCAGGCCAGGGTAGCACTTTCACTGTGTACTTGCCAGTGGCAACGATAATCGAAGACGTGCCACAACCCGAGATACTCTCTTCAGGGCAGCAGGCACGGATCCTACTCATTGACGACGACGAGCACATCCTGAACTCGATCGGGGCAATGCTCCAATCGGAAGGACACACTGTCGTGAAATGCTCAGAAGGGAAACGAGGTATTAGGCTCTTCAGCCACAGCGTACACGACGTAGTAATAACAGACCTAGGCATGCCTGGAATGAATGGATGGGATGTTGCCGCGAAGGTGAAGGAGATCTCGGCCGATACGCCGGTCCTTCTTCTCACCGGCTGGGGCGCCGAGATAGATACCGACCGCCTGGCAGAGCTGGGCGTCGATGGGCTCATACAGAAGCCTTGCACGTTGCTCACCTTGAGGCAATCTATCGATAAAGCCCTAAACCAAGGGAGAACAGCCAGAACAACATCACCAACAAGAAGAGCACAAACGCCCGAGGCCGACCCCCCTCTAAAAGTCCTCATAATCGAGGACAACCAGATGGTCGGTCAGGCGCTTAAGGAAAGGCTGGAAACGGACGGACATCTGGTCTTTCTGACTCCCTCAGGGGGGAAAGGACTTCAGGTTTCCGCAGAGGAAGACGTGGATATGGTGTTTTGCGATCTCTGGCTACCCGACGTTTCAGGTAACGAAGTTGCACTGAAACTCAAGCAAAGACAGCGAAGGCCGTTCGTCGTCTTGATTACTGGCGATGTCGCTGCCGTCGATGCACCTTCCTCGCCGCCAGGCACTTTCGATGTGGTCCTACCTAAGCCCTGGAAGGATTCCGAATTGCGGCGCGTGCTAGAGGCAGCGCTTGCCCGGCGGAGTTATAAGTAAGTCCCTATCGCCATCCACCCGATAAGGCTCCAATACTCCCCTATAGGGCAGCATCCGCTATCGTCCTCCCTGGCGGGAAGGATTATCGCCGGCGGAGGGCATCAGCTTTGCCCCAAGGTGCGGTCTAACCGTGTTTTTGCACTTGTTTCGGGAACAGGAATCGCGCCCGATGCGGTCGGTCCCCTATCAGGGGACCGACCGCAGACAACTGGCACTACCACAGTCCTTCTGTCCAAAGTACTCATTGCCCATGAAGAATGCGGCAAATGTGCCGATTAATTTAGTGAGAGGCGCACTGTGCCAACTAGCGCAGCCTCTTTGGACACCGGTCACACAGGAAGAAACCATGAGCCTGCAATTCGATGCTACGCCGGACGAGCTGGCCGTTTTTCTCGAGGAGGCCGATGAGCAACTCCAACTGCTCGACCAACACGTCTTGGCCCTGGAAGGGCAAGGGCCAAGTCCAATCCTTCTGCAGGAGGTGTTTCGCGCTGCTCATACGCTGAAAGGCTCCTCAAGTGCCATCGGACACCAGAAGATGGCAAGCCTGACCCACTCCCTGGAGAGCGTGTTCGATTGCCTTCGAAGAGGAAGGCTTGAACTGGACACAAGGGTAATCGATTTACTGCTCGAAAGCCTGGACGCGCTGCGCGTTCTGAAGGAAGAGGTAGTATCGCTTGAGGATAGCGGCTTGGATCCTTCTTCGCTAGTGGCAGCGTTGAGCCAATTCATTGACGAAAACCGATCCCAGCCCAATGGTTCGCCTCTAGCAGAAGAAACAAGGGCAATTGCCGCCGAGACAGGCCCGGAACCTCAGGCCGGACTTCAGAATGGGCGATGCTACCGGATAGTAGTGAGCATCGATAGCGAATGCGCCTTCCCCGCAGCCCGCTTTTACCAGGTGCATATGGCCCTTTCCACCATAGGAACGATAGTCGAGTCAGTGCCGACGAGGGCCGAAATCGAGGCTGAGAGAGTGGGAACAGAGCTAAGGCTCACTCTCATCACCCCAGACAGCCGCAAGCAGATAAGAGACCTTACACTGACGGTTCCCGAGATTGCGTCCGTCGCAGTCGAGAGCGCCGAAGAGGTTACGAATGGGGAAGTGGCTGCAGGCGACAACGACTTTTCGCCAACGACCCGCCGCGTCCCCCAAAGCGCCGAAAGGGCTAGCCAAGACGTGCCGAGCAAGGAGACTGGAAATTCCCTAAGAGAGATTCGGCCCGAGCGTGAAGCTATCAGCGGTACCGCAAAACAGAAGACGGTGAGGATAGATGTCGAGCGATTGGACGCCCTCATGAATCTGGTCGGGGAATTAGTGATCGATTCCACTAGGCTGGCGCAGCTCAGTTCCAGCCTGCGATCGCGCTACGAAGGTGAGGAGAGTATCCAGGATGTGAGCGAGATCTCGCTGCACCTTCAGCGAATCACCGATGAGCTTCAGGACCGGGTTATGAAAGCGCGGATGTTTCCGGTGAGCAGTGTCTTCAGTCGCTTCCCTCGTATGGTTCGAGACCTGGCCCAGAGATCGGGGAAGAAAGTCAAATTCGTAATTGAGGGAGAAGAGACAGAGTTGGACCGGTCGGTCATCGAGGAAATCAGCGATCCACTGATACATCTCCTGCGCAACGCAGTCGATCATGGTATCGAAACGCCAGAGGAGCGCATCGCCTGCGGAAAGGCCGAGGTCGGCTGCGTGCTCCTCACGGCTTCTCACCGCGAGAATCACATTGTGCTCACCGTGGAGGACGACGGAAAGGGAATTGACCCGGATGATATTCGTCACATCGCCGTCGAGAAGGGATTGCTCTCGGCAGAGACTGCCGGAAGAATGAGCGATCGGGAAGCTTTGGACATTATCTTCATGCCCGGCTTTTCCACAGCAAGGCAGGTTAGCGACATATCAGGGCGCGGTGTGGGAATGGACATAGTGCGAACCAATATCCAAAAACTCAATGGGCAGGTCAGCGTTGAGAGTTCAGTAGGGCAGGGCAGCCGGTTTGTCCTTGAACTGCCTCTCACACTCGCCATTATGGATGCTCTACTCGTGGGCCTCGACGAGAGCATATTTGCCATCCCTCTGGCATCCGTGACAGAAACCCTTCGCGTTCGGCTAGCCGACATGAGCTCGGTGAATCGGGAGAGGGTGATTCAACTGCGGGGAAGGGTTCTTCCTCTACTTCCGATGGGACGCGTCCTGGGCATTGGTCACAAACGCCGCATTTCGGAGAAGGCATACGTGGTCGTGGCAGTAGCTGGGAAACACGAAGTGGGCATTATCGTCGATTCTCTGATCGGCCAGCAGCGCGTGGTGATCAAGTCCCTGGACAAGCATGTTGGGAATGCCCAGGGAATATCGGGAGCGACGATTCTGGGAGACGGCCAAGTGGCCCTAATCTTGGACGTGCCCGCGTTGGTGAAGACGATAATCCAAGAGAATCGAGGGGCATAGAAATATGTCTAATTCAACATTGCTGATCGAGAACAACCTGGACCGCCTGCGGGACGCTATTTCTGTCGGCTTCGAAAAGGCGGCAAGCGGATTGTCGGAGATGGTGGGCAGAAAAATCGAGGTTATCTCGCCAAGTCTGCGCATCATCGCTATCGAAGAAATGCCGAATCTACTAGGGCAAGCGGATGAAGCAGTGGTAGCCGCCTATGTGAGAATCTCTGGCGATATCACCGGCCACATAATGCTCATCGTCTCTTTGGATACAGCTGATGAACTGGTCGAGATGCTCGTTGGGCCGAGGGCACAGCGGGCGTCAACCCTGGACGCGATGGAACAATCGGCCCTGGGTGAAGTCGCAAATATCACCGGCTCATTCTTCCTCAGCGCTTTGTCGGATGCGACCAGCCTGTTTATGCAACCGTCGCCCCCTGCGTTAATAATGGACATGATTGGAGCAGCTCTGGATGTCCCTCTCGCTGAACTCGCGCTATCTGCGCACGACGCACTCATCATCGACACACTGTTTATCAGCGATGAATCCAGAATCAAGGGAATTTTCCTAGTGCTTCCCGATACCGGTTCCACAAGGCTATTCGTGGAGAGACTGAGCGGACAAGATGGCTGAACAAAGGACAGTCACGGTTGGCATAGGGGAAGTCTTTGTTACCAGAGACATATCGCTGGTGCTCGTAGGCTACGGACTTGGCTCGTGCATCGGGGTAGCAGCTTATGACCCGACGATCAAAGGTGGTGGAATCGCCCACATTATGCTGCCCAACAGTAAGGAAGCGAGCAGCAGCATTTCCGGGTGCAGGTTCGCGGACATTGCGGTCCCTACACTAGTACAGGAATTGTCCAAGCTTGGAGCAAGTCCCGCAAACATCGAGTGCAAGATCGTCGGGGGAGCGCAGATGCTCACCGCTCCTGGACACGAAGATAGCTTCAAAATCGGGCAACGGAATATCAAAGCCGTCCGAGAGATTCTACTGCAGTACGGAATCGTGCCCAAGGCGGCAGATACGGGGGGCACGCAGGGAAGGACACTTCGGCTTTTCATCGATTCCGGAAGAGTCTTTGTCAGGACCGTCGGACGAGGGGATGTAGAACTGTAGACTATGACACGTAGAGCACACTCAAAGGCTTCGGCACACGAGGGGGCTGAACATGGCGACTTTACTGATTGTTGACGACGCGGCGTTTATGCGAATGAGATGCTCGAAACTGCTGATCGAGAACGGTTATGACGTGGTGGAGGCCGAGAATGGCCTGCAGGCCGTCAAGAAGTACGCGGAGATTCGCCCGGCTGGCGTCTTGCTCGACATCACGATGCCAGAAATGGACGGATTGACCGCCCTGAAGGAGATCAAGAAGATTGACCCCGATGCTCGAGTGGCGATGGTCACGGCAATGGGACAACAAGCGTTGGTCCTGGAGGCACTTAAGAGCGGTGCCAGAGATTTCGTTCTGAAGCCTTTCCAGAGCGACCGAGTTCTGGGAGCGGTAAGAAAGATGTTAGCGTGACAAGTTGGTAGAGGGCCGATTCCACAGCGTTCTTGCCGAAAGCCTTGCCACCACCCGTGCGGGCGTACTTCGCCAACGTAGCCCGCGACTTCAGTTGCCGGGCGTAGGCTCAGCAGCTGAAGGATTGCGCAAGGCGCTGAAGTAAACAGGCTCGTTTTCGTGGATAGATTATGTGGGAGTGGAGGTAGTGATAAGGGTTCTTGTTGTTGACGATTCGGCCTACATGCGATACGTTCTGCAGACTAATCTCAGTCTGGACGCCGATATCAAGGTAATTGGCACGGCGCGAGATGGCCTGGATGCCTTGGAAAAGATTGCGATTCTCAAGCCAGACGTGGTCACTTTGGACCTTGAAATGCCACGTATGGATGGATTCACAGCCCTGAAGCGTATTATGGCTGAGTTCCCGTTGCCAGTAATAATGCTGAGCAGCCTGACTCAAGAGGGAGCAGATGCCACCATTTCCGCGCTTAGAATGGGAGCGATCGACTTCGTCGCCAAGCCAGTTCACGGAGTCTTCGATTTCCGCACAACGCGAGAGGAACTTCTGCGTAAGATCAAGAATGCCTACGCATCAAAGCCCCCAAGATACAGAATTCTGCCTCTTCTGCCGGTCAACAAGCAGAATAAGATTGAACTGGAAACTGGGCACCGGAACTCCGAAAAAATCGTGGTCATCGGCACTTCCACCGGCGGACCACGAGCGCTGCACGAGGTGCTGCCCTATCTTCCCGCGTCACTATCTGCCAGCGTTCTGATTGTCCAGCACATGCCTCCAGGTTTCACCAAATCTCTAGCTTCAAGACTCGACGAAGTCTGCGCGTTGAAGGTCAGCGAGGCCAAGCAAGGCGACCTAGTTCAACCTGGTTGCGCGCTCATCGCTCCTGGAGACTACCATATGACTATATCGCAGACTGGACGCGTAGACTTGAACCAGAAGGCTCCGATACACGGAGTCAGGCCCTCGGTAGATGCGACAATGGAGTCCGCAGCACGCATGTATGGGCCAGCCGCTGTTGGCGTCATCTTGACAGGTATGGGTTGCGATGGGACCTACGGGGCCAAGCTGATGAAAAAGGCGGGGGGTAGAATCATAGCCGAGGACGAATCTACCTGCGTCGTCTACGGAATGCCACGAAGCGCAGTTGAGGCAGGAGTGGTGGACAAGATTGTCCCCTTGGAAAGAGTAGCTAGCGAGATAGTCGCTCAGGTCGAAGGTAAGCCATCGGTTCACGCCTCAAGCGCCTTCGGAGCGGCTGCCTCAACGCGAGTGTCCGCGGGGAGATCGCCATGAATGACCTGGATTACGCGTTCTTCCAGAGAAAAGTCCTCGATCTCACAGGCATCGACTTGTCATCTTACAAGAGCGATCAGATGAGAAGACGCCTGAACGCTCTCGCGACCAGGTCAGGGGCGAGGAATCTCTTTGAATACTACCGGATCATCAGCAGAGACCCGGCGAAGCGACAGGAGTTCCGCGATTTTGTGACGATCAACGTCTCGGAATTCTTCCGAATCCCGGAAAAGTTCGAGTACCTGCGACAGTATGTCCTGCCAGAGTTGCTCAGAGAGCGACGGCGGCTAAACGTATGGAGCGCCGGATGCTCAAATGGAGCAGAGCCCTATTCTCTGGCCATAATCCTCGACCAGCTAGCGCCAACCGGCGACTGGCGTATTCTCGCGACAGATATCGATACAACCATACTGCAGCGAGCTCGCTGTGGAGTCTATGCTTCGTGCGACGTGCGCAATTTAGATAAGCACACACTCGCCAAATACTTCGTCCCTGCAGGCGAACAGGTGCGGGTGATAGATCGCATAAAGAGCAGAGTCCAGTTCAAGATGCACGATCTACTGCGCGACGAGTACCAAAGGGACTTCGACTTGATCGTCTGCCGGCATGTGATAATCTACTTCACTGAGGTCGCGAAGGATTGTATCCTTCGCAAATTCAACGACTCCCTTCGGCCTGGCGGAGTTCTCTTTGTAGGCGGCACGGAGATGCTCAAGAGACCCGGAGATTTGGGTTACAACTGCCTGGCGGTCTCGTTTTATGTAAAGCCGCGCGCTAATTCCTCGGTTGCCGCTAGCTGCCGAGGTGGAACAATATCGGGGGGTGACAATTGTGGATGCAGACTTGGCGGGCCGGCTCGTTGACTGTGCCCAGAGCGTTTTGCAAGCAGAAACCAACGAGCCCGTGACAATCGGACGTGTGTCTGCGCTGGGTTCTCCCTACACCAGTCAGCACATCACGGCACTCATCGGCGTTGCCGGGAGCCTCGAAGGGGTCATGATATTTGGCTTCTCGCAAGAGACAGCGAGAGCCCTGGTATCGCACATGGTGGGCCAGGACATAGATGATTCCGACGAACTGATTTACAGTGGGGTCGCAGAACTGGGCAACGTGATAGCGGGCACAGCCCTGACCGATATCTCCTCCAGAGGATACTTCTGCACCATCTCCCCCCCAACCCTGATTATCGGCAGTGGCACGATCATATCCACCATCAAGATTCCACGCCTGGTCTTCCCTCTGACGACAGCCCAGGGAGTGGTAGAGATGCAGCTTGCGCTCGTGCCGAATACCAACTGCGTTCGGATGCGCCCTGTATTCCACTGAATGGTCTTAGTACAGAATCTGGTGAGTGTGCAGGACAATGCGTAAGATACCGATCGATCAACTGAAACCAGGGATGACCCTAGCACGAACTATATTCAACGACGTGGGCAGTGTTCTGCTTCAGCGAGGAGTAATACTCTCGGAAGCATACATCAATGCACTTCGTAGAAGGGGATTCGTTGCCGTCTTTGTCCGCGACGGTATCGCCGACGATATCCAGCCCCAGGAAATGATCTCTCAACGGGTTCGTGTGGCTGTTCGCAGGCATCTTCGTGCCATATTCGTTACGCTCCAACGTTACAACGAAGAGTGCGGAGGAAGTGAGGACTGCCTCAAGTCGGGCCTGGGCGAACGCATTGCGCCGCTCATCAAGCAACTCTGCAACGACGTCGAGAACATCGTGGACGAGATTCTCAGTACAGAGGCCATCAGTGGCATCATTTCCCTCAGAAGCCACGACAATTACACCTTCGAGCACTCAGTGGATGTCACTGTGTCGGGAGTGCTGCTGGGGAGAAAGCTGCACCTACCGCTCGATAATCTGCGGCAGCTCGCCCTTGGCTGTCTCCTGCACGACATAGGCAAACTGCTCGTACCCCAAGGCATCCTGAACAAAGTGGAGCCGCTTTCGATCAGCGAACTGGCCATCATACAGCAGCACCCGAGGTTAGGTTACGACATAGCGCGCCACATTGTACCACCAGAACAGCTGCCTGCCTGCCATGTGGTCTACCAGCATCACGAGCGGCAAGATGGAACGGGTTATCCCCGAGGGCTGCAAGGTGGCAACGGCATCTCGGTGCGCCGACCGGGTCAAGAGTTCGTCGAGACAGGGCGCATCCTTCCCATCGCCGAGATTGCGGCTGTAGCCGATGTCTACTCGGCGCTCGCCTCGGATCGTCCCTACCGCCCAGCCTTGGAACCCTCGTCTATCGTCACCTGTCTGAATAAAATGGCTGGCAACCACCTGAATCGGGAGATGGTGATGCACTTCACCTCAATCGTCCCTCCCTTTCCGGTTGGTTCACGGGTGGTAATCACCTCCGGCAAACTCAAAGGCTATAGCGGCGTGGTGGCCGAGGTCAATCCAGCCAAGATACACCAGCCAGTAGTGAGAATCATCTTCGATCCACAGAGGAAAGAGATCGCGCCTTTCCTGGTAGATACGAGCCAGGAACCCAAGATGGAAATAGCCAGTGATGCAACAGAATGGCCAGTAGCGCTTTGATTCGTTAGCGGCTTAACGCTTGGAAGGCGCGGTGACCACCCAGTAGGCGTTAGGCTAACGTTACCGTGCGCGACAACGCCCAGTTGGTCACGCATCAGCAGTCGACTAGTGGTTAAGCCACGCGCTTGCCATCAACCTATTCCGTGCCTCAAGGCGAAGATGGCAGCTTGCGTGCGGTCGGATGCGTCGATCTTGCTGAACAGCACCGAGAGCTTGTTCTTCACCGTGCTGTTGGCCAGACCCATTCTTCGCGCTATCTCCTTGTTGGATGCCCCACCAGTCAGGAGTTTAAGAATGCTCATTTCGGCCTCGGTCAGACCGCAGAGTCCGTCCCCAGTTCCCGACTGCGCGGTCACGCGGCGGAATTCGGCCAGGACCTTAGTCATCATCATAGGATCGACCAGCGAGGCCCCTCGGTAAACAGCCCTGATCGCTGCCACGATCTCACTCGACTTGGAGTTCTTGAGCAGATAACCACGGGCCCCAGCCTGAATCGCTCTCACGGCGTGGCTATCCTCGTTGTGCATCGTGACGACGATGACTCGAGTATCAGGCAACCTCCTCAGGACCTCTCTGGTAGCCTCCACACCATCAGTCACCGGCATATTAATGTCCATAAGGATAACGTCCGGCTTCAGTTCAGCCGCCATCTCGAGCACTTCAAAGCCATCGGAAGCCTCCCCCACCACTCGGATGTCTGACTCCTCTTCGATCAGTTTCTTCAGACCCTCGCGGACGAGTCCGTGATCGTCAGCCAAAAGCACCTTGATCGGCATGTTTCCTCCCAACACCCCGGCACGTGAATCCATTTCACACGCCCTGCGGCTTAACCGCCGCAGCCGATTCTCAAGATATATCACTCTGTCGAGCAATTACCTTTTATCAGCAAGCCGATAAGGTGCCAACAGCCAAAAGTCCTGTTAATCAATAGGACTAAAGTCTTAACGCCTGTGACTATCTCTTCATGTTCACTAGGTCTTGCAACATCTCCTCCACAGTGGTGATCATTCGGGAGTTGGCTTGAAATCCTCTTGAGGCCAAGATCATGTTTGTGAATTGCTGGGCCAGGTCCACGTTGGACATTTCCAGATAACCGGAGGCAAGGGACCCACGGCTGCCAGTTTCCGGCGCTCCAATTGCCGCATCCCCCGAGTTGGCCGACGCCTCCAGTAGGTTCTCTCCTGACTTCAACAGCCCGGACGGATTGGCGAATTTCGCCAATGCGATCTGCCCCAACAGCTTGTTGAGCCCGTTGGTGTAGACAGCCTTCACCCGACCGTCTTGGTCTATAGAGAAGCTCACGAGAGAACCCGCTGGCGCGCCATCAGCTTTCGCCTGAGTTTCTCCCGTGCCCGCCAGTTGTGTCAGCTTGCTCAGATCGAGAGCTAGCGTCGCTGGGCTGGTCGCGCCGTTACTGAGAGCAAGCTGAATAGTTCCCGCCGGTTGTTGCCCCAGGTACTCTCCTGTGGAACTGAACGAGATGCTGCTGGGTGTGGCCGGAGTAATCGTCACTCCCGCCTCAGATGTCGACGGTAGCCAGGTCCAAGTATTCTCCGCTGTCTTCCGAAAAGTTATCTTGACGTCGTGCTTCATTCCCAGGGAGTCGTAGATACTCGCACTCGATTCAATAGTCGGTGGCGTGGCGGTGAACGAGAAAGTGTTGCCCACCGCGTTGGCGGCGTTGGTGTCGATGGCGAAACTTAAACCATTGCCGATATCCACAGGCGTCCCACCCGAGGTAGCGATTGTCGCTCCAAAGGTTAGCCCATTGTCGGTGCTCACCTGGATGCCCGTTACCTCGCCAGTAGTGGCGTCCACGGTAGCCACTTTCACCACGTACTTCAACGTTGACGGACCCGAATAGAAACCGCTGACGATGCCCTTGCCTCCCGTAGCGTTGCTTTGCGTCACCTGCCCGTAGCCATTCATGCTCGCATCGAGGTTGCCAGCAATCGAGATCGATGCTGATGGCTGGCCAGACAGGGTCTCGCCGAGTGGAACGGTGATCGCGCTCAAAGGCTGGGAAGTGTCAATCAGCCCATCTGCTCCGGGCACCCATCCGCGAAGGACCAAACCGGTCGACTGGTTGACGATAGTCCCGTCGACGCTCAAATCAAGAGCGCCATCTCTCGAATAGTAGTCCCGGCTTCCATCGTTATAAACGAAGTAGCCATCGCCTTGGATGGCCAGGTCCGTGATCTTTCCCGTTGCTTGCGAGTAGCCTGGAGTCTGTATCGTATCTACACCAGCAACCTGCATCCCCAGGCCGATTTGAATGGGGTTGATGCCTCCCTGCCCCTGTTGAGGGCCGCTTGCCGCGCGTGTCGTCTGGCTCATGACGTCGGAGAACAGTATCCTTCCTGCCTTGAACCCCACCGTGTTTACGTTTGCAATATTGTTCCCTATGACGTCGAGGAAAGTTTGGTGGTTCCGCAAGCCTGATACGGCCGCGAACATGGAACGGAACATCTTTTCCCTCCTTTATGATTTAATTGACTTATCACCTGCTACGCATCCCCAACGCGTTCACCTGCCAGCGCTAATCCTCTGAACCTCGTCCAACCCCACAGCCTGCCCCGCCACGATCAGCATAGGTGTGCCCTGCACCAGCCTTACTTCCTGCACCACGCCGGTGATCGGCGACATTCCGGGGGGCTGAGCCACGATCGTCTTGCCGATCAGTGCGCTGGCCTGTCCCATCGCCTCGAAGCTCAAGGATTCCTTTAGATAGTTGTTCATATTCGACATTTGCTCAACCGTGTTCATCTGGGCCAATTGGGCGATGAAATCCTTGTCGTCCATAGGTTTGAAAGGATCCTGATTGCGTAACTGCGCCACCAGCAGCTTCAGGAACGCGTCCTTCCCAATGTCACCAAACGCATCGATGCCTCCGCTGGCCCTTGTACTGCCGGCCACACCAGCAGTAGTGCCTGCGCCAGTACCTGCCGCCGCTACATCCATAAAACCTCCTTTGCTAAGAGTGCCTATCAAAACCTCTCCAATGTGTAGTGCGCGGGCTTGTCCCGCGCCGGGGAGGCGGGGCGCAAGGCCCCCGCGCTATGGTTTTGCTAGGCGTTCTAAACACGGTAATCCACTAGTGAAGCCTGTGCCCTCACCGGGGGACTATCTTCCACTTGCGCGTCTGCGTCCCCACCGGAGAAGTAGTATCCCGGTAATTGAGTTGCACTTGCGCCCTGTCGGTGATCGTTGTCTCGCGCTGAGCCAAAGCTGGAAAAATCGAAACCGAGAGAAACGTCAAAGGTATCTACCCTCAGCCCCTGGTTTTCGAGAATCTCCTTGAGCTGAGGTAAGGAGACCTGGATGATTTCTCTTGCACCTGTATTCTCGGCCACCAGTTTAATGTGAAATCCATTGGCGCCCTCGGTCACGTGCACCTGCACCTTTCCCAGTTCCTTCGGTTCAAGTTGAATGCTCAGACCTGTCCGCCCTCGCGCCACCAGAAGGCTCGCTCGATTGGCAATCTGCTGCGCTACCGAGTCACTAAGAACGCTCGCGGGGAAGCCGTCCTGGCTTGCGCGCTGAACCATCTGATCGGCGCTCGCCATCGCGCGCCTTTCTCCATCAATTAAACCGTTTGGCCACGACACCCAGTCGCGCTGAGGCAGATTGCCTCGCGAAGCCGGCTCCTTTCCTCGGGTATTCTCTGCCCCGTGAGCTATCTGCTCCCCAAAAGCATCAACGATCCTCACCGGGTTGCGCTCGCCTGGAGAATCCTTCGCGGATCTCCCTTCAACCGACCGATCCCCGCCGCCGAAGGGAGTCCCCGGGCTGTGCAGAGCCATTTCCGCTGTCTCCTCTACCGGTGGAGCCGAAGAAACATCCAGAGCAGCGGCTTTCGCAAGCTCGACTCTTGCAACCTGCCCGCCAATCGATGCCCCCTGGGGGTCACGTTCGGGGCGAGCAATAGCAGCAACTACGTTCCGCGCCTCCAGCAGCGGCGCTTTGCCATTCTCCATCTCTCTCAGCCGCACAGCATCCTCTCCCGACTGCGCGGCATCCTGGGTATCGGCAATCCACTGAGGAAGCAACTCAAGCCATCGACCACCTTCACCTCTCTGAGCAAGATGGTCCGCCAGCCACTGCCCCAGAACAGAAAGCCCCAGTTGCCTCCGCGCCGTTGCGGGGGTACTCGTTGCGGGGGTACTCACTGCGCGTCCATTTCTTTCCTGCGGATCCCCGCTTGGACCGTCGTTCGCCTCATCCGAAGAAGCAGCCTGTCCTGCTGGGACCTGAAGCAGCCACGGTTGGAGTTCGCAGGCAGCGGCAGACAGAAGAGCCAGCAGCACCTCCCCAACCGCCGGGGAACCATCTTCTCCCTTTTCGTCGTCACTGACCATGTCCTCCAGGGTGTTCTTGCCTTCGAGTCCCGCAGCTGTGAGAAGCTCATTCAGGGATCTGCCTTGCAGGAAAGGTCTGCCGAGCAATGTCGCCAGCACAGCCTCGAAATCCGCGGCAGGTGTCTCCCCGAGGCCTTTGAGCGGTCCGGCCAGTTCCTTCAGGAGTTGAATCATCGAGCAATCAACGGCTACGCCCCCGTTCCTGGGCACAGGAGACGTCGACGCGAGCAAAGGTATCGGGTTGACCATTTTAAGCCCCCTTATCGGTTCATTCCAGTTTCTTCAAAGCATCCACCAGCGGCGAACGTCCGTCGGGCCTGAAAAGCGCCTGGTGGCTAAAGGCGCCATCGTGTCCTCCACCTTCCTCGTTGGCGATGATCCAGTAAGTGTAAACAAAGTTGTAAGGCTCACGGTTTTTCATGTAGCGGTAGGCGCCCGTCACCATATCTATCTGCTTGGCCTCGTCAATGGGAGGAAAAGTCTTATCATCAGCCGACCCAATGTGCGTACCGCCTTCTGTGCCGATAATCGGCATCTGTCTTCCCAGTTTCTCCCTGATAATAGAGTCGTACCACTTGAACTTCATGAAACAGTTGCTGTCTTTGCTGTAATTCAAAGGGTGGTTCAGGGTGTAGTTGTGCATACTTAACCAGGCTTTATCCAGCGCGCCGATCTCACCTCGCCGCTTTATCTCGTCCAGGCTTTGCCGGAGAAACTCCATGTCGTCGAAGTTTCCACCGGGAGAAAGGGCGCCAAAGCCAGGCAGCCCTCCGACTTCGGCTACCTGCTTTGCCGCTGGGATCCACTTGTCCAGATACTTGTCAACGCTCGGGACACCGTCAGGATTCTCCACATTGAGATTTGGCTCGTTGTACAGTTGATAGTACTGGACTCCCATTGGGCGATAGTGGTTTACTAGGGCCTTGAGATCACCTTGAATCGGCCTGCCGTGTGGCGTGTATATTCGCATTATGGGCATAATGCCGTTGTTCACCAACTGTTTGACCAGATAGTCGTTATCGCCGATCTTGGCATCGTCGTTCAGAATCACCATCCATTTTATCTTCATTTCCTTCGCTTCCTTGACGAAGCGATCCACCACGTCGTTAGATGTCCGGGTTATCGGCACCCAGTGCATGCCTCGCCCATTATCGCCTGCGGGGCGAGGGAAATCGGCCAAAGCCATCGCAGTGGGCGAGGCGCTGACCCCACTGGTGGGAACTGAAGCGCTGATGGAGGATAAGCGGGGGTTTTGGGCCTGGACCTGAAACGTCGGCGCATTTTCCACATTCCCAGCAGTCGCCCTCTCGAGAATATCGCCTGCGTTCAAGCCAGTGCCAGAGCCTGAAACGGGGTTTCGGCTCGACAGCGTGGTAGAGGCAGGGCCGAGCAGTTGCACCGGATTCTCCGAGACGCGTGCTCTCGTCTTAGGAAGCAAGCACGTCTGTTGCGCCCGAAGCAGCGCGGAACGGAAGGACACGGGAGCACTGGGACTCGTCGTTCCTACCGAAGGCCTGGCAGCGAGAGGAACCGGCCGAATATAGGTTGTCTGCATTGTCGCCTGCCGGTTGCGGTCTGGGGTCACCATCGTTCAGTTCTCCCCGCCGCCTCTAGCGTCGGCCCTCGTTGATGACGTACCGGGCCAACGAAAGTCGGGCTGACGTCAACTGAACAAGGGCGTTGTACGTAATAGTGTTCTCTGCCAGCTGAACCATCTCCTTGTCGATATCCACGTTATTCCCGTCCGCGCGGACTACCGTGTTGCTCGAACGCACCAATTCTGGCTTGCCATCTTCTTCTTTTCCCACTCCAGAAGCGAAATGTTTCGGGTTGCTGGAGGTCAGCCTGACCGTTGGATACGCCTGGTTTTGGCCCAGTTGCTCCCGCAACTGTTCCTCGAAATGCACCTCGAATGCCTTGAATCCTGGAGTATCCACGTTGGCAAGGTTGTTGCTGATGGCTTTCTGGCGCACCGCGAGGCCATTCAGTGCGGTTCCAATCATCCTATCGACTGCGCTGCCGGAAATCGGATCGGTCATCGTCTACCTCCAATTGTCACTAGTCATCAAGACAAAACCGAGGTACGGCTAAATTGATCCCAGTAATTGAGTACCCGTGAAACGTACCTTCTGGTTTCCTCATAAGGGGGAATTCCTCCATATTGTTCCACCGCTCCAGGACCGGCGTTGTACGCGGCTAGAGCCAACCTGACATCACCGGCATAGCGCTTCAGAAGTGAGCTCAGGAACTTGACGCCCCCTTCGATGTTCTGGGCAGGGTCCAGAGCATCCTTCACCCCGAGCAAACTGGCAGTTCCATCCATCAACTGCATCAGTCCCTTCGCTCCAGCTAGCGACTGCGCCATCGGGTCAAAACCCGATTCGGCCTTGATCACTGCAGCGACCAATTCTGGACTGATGCGATGTCTCCTCGCGGCCGACGTTATCAGGTCGGCGAATGGTATGTTGCCGGCAGTGCGCAAGTTATCCTCCAAATCAAACGGTTGTGATTCCAGGACTCCGGCGATATCTGCTGAAGACAGCAGCGAAGGCGACCGCTGGCCGATTGGTCGAGAGGTGTTGAACGCGCCTGTCAGCGCGGAAGTACGGCTGGCTAGCTCGCCAAGAAGGTCGGCAAAGGCGCTCCTTCCGGAGACCGATGCCGTTGATTTCGCGCCGATAAGCCCATCTCCAGACTTTACGCCGAGACCCCGCCCGGAACCGCCGGTCTTCCCCAACCCCACGTTCGGTTGGGACGGAGGCTCTATCAGCCTCACGCGACGCATCGAGGCCCCCACTGCTTGCAACTCGCTGGTCACTCTGCGCCCTCCTTAAACGTCAACGCTCTAGCCGGTGCTGGCTTCAAACATTCTTAGTCGGTAGGATTGAGATGTAACGATGTCATCCGCGATCTTGATCTCCGCGCGGTTTATGGCTCTGGCGATCCTTTTCCTGTGCTCCTCTTTCAGTTTCTCCAGAGCTTTCTTGTCCTTCGAGATTTCGATCAACTGCGCGCGTTTCCTTTGTACCTTCTCGGCCAAGTCCTGAAGAAGGAGCAACTGCAGCTCGATCCGCCTTTGCGTCGCGTTAAGATCGTTGAAACACACACCGATAGTTCCCAGATCCAGATCAGCCCTATCGTGCTGATGCTGAAGCTCCTCATACTCCAGCCTCTCGATCTCGCGGAGCAATTCCAGGCGGCGGCACTCTTGGAAATAAGCGCCCTCGACCTCGGCAAGCTCCATCTGGCAAATATCCTCAAGCCTCTCTTTGTGGGAGAGTACTGGCTGCAGACTGAACTCGTTTTCCTGCATTGCCTCCATACCGTTTCTGCTGGCTAACGTCCTAAAATGGCCCTTTTCCTCGCAGTCTAAAGCCCACGACTACAAGTCCGCGCCTTGCTAAATTGCGGGCGCATCCAAGGACAACTGGTATTATTACCTCATCTCGCTGGAAGAGGGCTCTTCTGCCATAATAGCGCGCAGTAGCGCCAGAGTATCTTCAAAAGCGACTGTCTCATCCGCCCGCTGGCGGAGGAAATGGTTGACATCCGGCATAAGTCGAATCGCTCGGTCGATCTGAGGATTACTCCCAGAGACATAGGCACCGATATTGATCAGGTCACGAGCGCTTCTGTAGGTCGCAACAACGTCGCGAAGCGCACCGGCCAGTTGCTGGTGTTCTCTTTCCGTAATACTGGGCATTATCCTGGACACGCTGGTCAGCACGTCGATGGCGGGATAGTGGTTCTCGGCGGCGAGATCGCGCGAGAGGTGAATGTGCCCGTCAAGAATGCTTCGAACCGTATCAGTTATCGGCTCGGTTATGTCATCGCCCTCGACGAGTACAGTATAGAAACCAGTTATAGTACCCTTCTCGGATGTCCCGGTTCGCTCCATTAGTTTGGGCAAGAGAGCAAAAACCGATGGCGGATATCCTTTCACCGCCGGCGGTTCTCCCACAGTCAATCCTATCTCTCGCTGAGCCATAGCAAACCGCGTAACGGAGTCCATCATGAAGGTCACGTCAAGACCCTGATCGCGGAAGTACTCAGCTATCGTTGTCGCTACCCACGCAGCTTTGATCCGGAGCAGCGCCGGCTGATCCGAGGTCGATACAACGATGACCGACCTCTCCAATCCACTCGTTCCAAGGTCACGCTCGATGAATTCGTGAACCTCCCTTCCACGCTCGCCGATCAAAGCGATAACGTTGACGTCTGACGTAGCGTTGCGGGCAATCATCCCCATCATCGTACTCTTGCCCACACCGCTCCCGGAGAAGATTCCCATCCTCTGCCCCTTGCCACAAGTCAGGATGCCGTCGATAGCC
>Ga0315298_1000587_pt1 | contig 70878 bp, 73 predicted proteins | sample WHS_1_MG_FD_203077 | JGI IMG/M metagenome (GOLD analysis project Ga0315298, IMG submission 203077) | Extremophilic microbial mat communities from Washburn Hot Springs, YNP, Wyoming, USA - WHS_1_MG | ecosystem: Environmental > Aquatic > Thermal springs > Hot (42-90C) | place: USA: Wyoming...
GTGGTTATACGGAGAATGCGATAGTGCATCATGGGATATTAGGGGAGGGGGTAAAGATAATAATGAAGCCGTTTAGTGTGGCTCAGCTTACTCAGAAGGTAAGGGAAGTGCTGGAAGGAAATTAGAAACTATAATATTAATTGGAGGGTAATTATGAAAGTAACAGTAGCTGCTTTACTCAGTGTAAGAAGGATTTTAGGCTGGAGTCAAAAAGAAATAATATTCCCGGGCGGAACTCTGGCTGATTTGTTAAAACAGATTGAGGCACCGGAGTTTGGTAACCTTTATAACTTACTTATCCAAACGGATGGCACCCCTAATCCCAAATACCGCTTTGCCCTTAATCAACAGATTGTTGATAAACCGGTGTTGCAAACTCCAATTAAAGAGGGAGATCGTTTGGTAGCAATGGATGCCTTACATATTCCATCTCTTACTTGTTAAATCCCAATTGCTAATAAACCTATTTCAACAAGGAGGAAAAATAATGGCTAAATTAACCCAACAAATTAAGGACTTGATTGAAACTAACCGGATTGCCTATGTCGCTACGGTAGATCAAAATAGCGCTCCTAATGTTTCTCCTAAAAGCACTTTTAGCATAATCGATGATGAAACCTTTATTTTTGCCGAGATTATGTCTACTCGGACAAGGGAAAACTTACTTAGAAACCCGAAGATAGCGATTTATTTTTATTCTCCGGAAAGAAACTTAGGCTGCCAGATAAAAGGTGAGGCGGAAATGCTTAACTCGGGAGAACTCTACGAAGAAATGTGTGAGGCATTAAAGTATTTTGACCGTAAAGCCAACTATGTGGTTAAAGTTAAAGTAAAAGAAGTCTATCCCTGGCCACCCCGATAAGTTTTGTTTTTATCGCCTAAGGACCTTACCCGGTCTTTTTCCGGTTAAAGCGGATTGGGCGATTACTTCTTCACCATTGATAATTACATATTCAATTCCAGTGGGATAGCGGAAGGGATTACGATAGTCAGCGCGATCACGGATTTTTTCGGGATCAAAGATAATCAGGTCGGCATAATAGCCAGACTGAATGAGTCCGCGAAAAGGTAATCCTAACTTTTTTACCGAAAGGCCAGTCATTTTATAGACAGCGGTTTCGAGGGAAAGGGGTTTGCCTTTACCGGCATAGCGTTTAAGCACCCGGGGAAAGGTGCCAAACCCGCGGGGATGAGGATTCCCGTGATGAAGGATTCCAGAAGTGGAGCGAGCTGCACTATCACTACCAATCATTACATAGTCTTTTTTAAGGATTTGTTTAAGGTTAGATTCACTCATAAAAAAGAAGATAGCGCCTACCTTAAGTTTTTCTTCTTTTAAAAGGTTACAAAGCACTTCCCCGGGCGCTTGCTTCCTTAAAGAGGAAATTTCGGCCAGAGTTTTACCTTCAAATGGACGATTCTTGGCCGTTTTTACTGAAGCTACCATTATCTTTTCCCAGAACTGAGGTTCGGGATTTTGCGCTATTATCTCTTCAGTTATTTTTTTCTGGAGCTGGCGATCAGCCAACCGTTTCAATGCCTCTTCATTTCCATCTTCTCCAACCCAGGGAGGTAAAAGCACATCCAGGTCAGTAGAAGAAGCAGTGTAGGGATAGCGATCGGCATGTATATTCAGTCCCTTTTTCTGATAGTCCTCAATTAGCTTAAAGACTTGAGTTAATTTTCGCCAATTTTTTCCCCCATAGGTTTTAAGATGAGAAATTTGGAGGGAAACGCCAGTAGCTTCAGCTAAATGAATTGCTTCTCCAATTGCTTCTATTAAGCGGTCTCCTTCACTACGGAGGTGAGTAGCATAAACCCCACCCCAATCTGCTACTATTTGCGTAAGAGTTTTAAGTTCTTCGGTAGTCGAATATATTCCGGGGGGATAGATAAGCCCGGTAGAAATTCCCCAGGCTCCCATAGATAGGCTTTGTTCAAGTAAACCGGCAATTTTTTTTAATTCACTTCGAGAAAGGGAGCGATTAACATATCCGGCAACTGCTCCCCGCAGGTTCCCATGGCCAACCAAAGTAGCAACATTGACTATGGGTTGTGCTTCTTCTAAACGGTAGAAGTATTCAGCGAGGGTTGACCAGTTAAGCCTGATACCTAAATCAGCCAGCTCAGCTTTTCTCCTTTCCCTCACTTCACCCTTCATTGGACCGCCGGAGACTCCACACTGGCCAATAACTTCGGTAGTTACTCCTTGGTAAACTTTACTTTCGGCTTTAGGATCAGCAAGCAAAGTAAAGTCCGAATGGGAATGAATATCAATAAATCCGGGTGCAACTACCTTACCTTTCGCCTGGATAATTCTTTTCCCTTGATTGGGAGATAATTTACCCACAAAACTGATCCGGTCTTTTATAATTCCCAAATCGCTAACTTTAGCGGGTTGATTACTTCCATCAATAATAATACCGTCTTTTATGATAAGGTCGTACTTAGCCTGCATATGGGAAAAGATAAGGTAAGTTAATTTGTTTTGAGAAAGATATTAGTGCTTCCAGATCCAAAAGAAAAGTGATTCTTCCATCTTCTAACAAACTTATTCCAGAAAACGCTTGGAGATGATTTAAAGGAGGTTTTAAAGGTCTAATAATGATTTCTTCCTGGCCAACAAAATTATCCACTATAAGTGCGGCAGTTTGATTTTTACTAACTTCGATGATTATCAGAGAAAGATAACCTTTTTCTTCAAGCGGAGGGCTTTCTATTTTAAGCAATCGGTGAAGGGAATAAACCGGGATCAAGGAATTTCGGAACATTATTGCTTCTCCATAATTCTGGGAAAAAATTTTTTGGTTTAAAACCTGAGTGCTGCTAATTACTTTGGTAACTGGAAGGGAAATTAGAAAATCACCCACCCGAACAATAAATGCAGGGAGAATATATAACTTAAGCGGAAGGGTAATTTGAAACTTACTGCCCTGGTCTTTCTGGGAAAATACCTCAATACTTCCACCTAATCCTTTGATTTTATTAGCTACAATAAACATCCCCTGCCCGCGGCCCGAGATTTCGGTTACGGTTTCTGCAGTAGATAAATTAGGGAGAAAGATTAATTTTAAAATCTCCTCCCGGGAGATTATTTTCCCTTCTTCGGAAGTAATAATTCCCGTTTTTAAGGCTTTTTCTTTAATTAGTTCCAGGTCGATTCCTTTTCCATCGTCTTCCAGTTGAAGCACTAAACTTTCTTTTATTCGGGCAATATTTAAGTTAATTTTACCTCTTCGGGGTTTTTGTTTTTTTTCCCTTTCGGCTGGCTTTTCGATTCCATGATCCACTGCATTGCGGATAAGGTGGATCAAAGGTTCTTCAAGGGCTTCTAAAACTCCGCGGTCAAACTCCAGATGCTCTCCTTCTACCATCCATTCAATTTCTTTGTTTTGTTCTTTAGCCAGATTTTTTGCCAGGCGAGAAAGGCGTTCGGTTAAGATTTTTATCGGCATTATTCGAGCAATACTTATCTGAAGATAAAGTTCTTTAATAAGATCATTTAATTGAGAAATTAAATAACGAAGTTCTCGCGAATTAAATTTTTTACTTATGCTCCGCAGTCGATTCTGGAAAACCAGAGCTTCGCTGATAAGGTTAAGAAGGCGGTCGAGGATTTCAGTCCTTACCTGAGCGTGGGTATAATTCTTTAACTTAGGTGAAAGGTCTATTGGGGAAATTAATCTGAACTCATTTTGGGCACGGAAAAGAGGTAGTGAGTTTAACCTACTTAAAAATTCCCGGTAAGGGATTTTCTCTTCCGAGTTGGATTTTAAGTTTTCAACTAGTTGTTCTAAGAGCGCAAAACCTTCGATAAGAGTGGGTAAGATATTATTAGCCTCCCACTGGTTTTGAGATGATAATCTTTTAATAACATTTTCTAATCCATGGCACAGTTCTTCAACTCCCGAAAACCCAATTGTCCTTGCCATCCCCTTTAGAGAATGAGTATCACTCATTAATTGATTCACCAGATTGTCTTTAGTCCCTTCCCTTTCGATGGTGGAAAGAATTTGGTAAATTTCTTGTAAGTATTCTTCGACTTGCCCAAAAAATATCTGAATGTACTTGTCTAAGTTCATTGCCCAGTAAACTTCTTCTTTTTGAATTTATTTAAAACCAAACTTTTTTAAGATAGGTAAAAAGCTTTTCTAAATCTAAAAATGGTATCCCTTCTTCCATTCTTATCAAGTGGTGACAGAGACATTTTTTTTCGTCATTATGGATAAGAGGAAACCCCGTATTTTGGTTAGCCGGTAAGGTAATCGGAGTTGATATAACTTGCCTAATTTTACTTACTAAGATACCAATATCAATCTCTTTGTGTTCTAAAACCAGAATTCGCGCATCCGGGCTAATATCCTTTAGGGGGTGAGCCAGGAGATTTATAATAGTTAAAAATTTGCCCCGGCGGGGTAAAACTCCTACCACAAAGGGTGGGGCTAAAGGGATTGGTTGAATGTTTTTGTTTTCTAAGACTTCATTTATTTCGTTAAGTTTAATTCCTAAGATGTAGTTATTGATTTCAAAAAATAAAGTCTTATTCATTCGTCACCTTAAATTTAGCTACTGCTTCATCAAGTTCATCCGCAGTGGCGATTAAGTGCTGGCTTGCAGTTTCCGTCTGATTCAAGAGCTTTCTTTGTTCGGTCATAACCACATTGCTTTTTTGCATCGCTAACGAATTATTTTCGGCGAACCGGGTCAGTTCTTCAAAAGCCTGAGAAATGGTTTTGGTATCCAAAGCCTGACGGTTAGTTTCGCTGGAAATTTCTTGGACACTACCCCCTAATTTAGTTATTTCCGCTACTAATTGGTCAAAATTTTTTATAAGAGTAGTGATGGTTTCTCTTCCCCGATTAATACCAAGTGCTCCTTCCTCAATTGCGGCTTTAACTGCTCCATTTTCTGTTTGAATCTCTTCGATCAAGGAACTGATTTCCTTAGCTGCAGACTTGGATTCTTCAGTTAAGTAGCGGATTTCCTCCGCTACCATCCCGAAGCCTTTACCATATTCGCCCGCCTTAGAAGCTTCTATTGTAGCATTTAAAGATAAGATATCAATTTTGCGGGCAATGTCAGTAATCAAATCGGTTATTCGACCCATTTTTATAATTTTATTCCCCAATTCGTGGATTAGTTGAATAGATTTTTCTACCTGGGAAAAAAAACTATGAATTTGACCTATCGCCGCTATTGCAGTGTTTTTTCCCTCTTGACTGTTCTGGACTGCTTGGGAAGCGGAGCGGGAGGCAAGATTAGCCATCTCCGCGATCCTCAATACCGAGTCCGAGATGTTTTTCAAGGTAAAAGAATCTTGGGCAAGAAGGTGGAATTGTTTTTGCGCTGCTTCCATAACTTTTTCTATTTCCGAGGCAAATTGTTCGGTTATCTCCCTTAGCTTTTTTATTGAATTATGAACCTCGTTGCTGGATTTCATTACTTTTTGTGAACCTTTTTTTACGCGAGAAACAATTTGTCTTAGATTGATCAGCATGGTTTGAAATGAGCTGGCTAATTTTCCAATTTCATCATCGGAGCTAATCTCGATTTCTTGTCGTAAATCTCCTTGACTTATTATAGTAGTTGCTTCTACTAACTGAAAGAGATTTTTGGTGACTGAATCGGAAATATAAATTCCGAAAATCATTCCTACTAACAGACCAATTGCTATTGATAATGCCTGAGCCTTCCAGACGCTATCCAGCACCATGCTGGACAAAAAATTTACTGCTATAATCCAGAGAATTACCCCAATAAAACTGATAAGTAATTTGTTTTTCATATTACCCCCTTTAGTTTTTTATCTTTTTAAACCGGGATGCTGATGGTAAAGGTGCTGCCTTCACCAACCTTACTGGCTACCTCGATTGTTCCTCCCAGATTCTGAATTATTTTTAAACTGGTAGAAAGTCCTAACCCGGTAGCATTCCGATTGGATTTAAGGGAGAAAAAAGGATTAAAAATTTGCGGGAGAATTTCGGGAGGTATTCCTATGCCGGTATCAGCAAAATCTATTTTAATGGTATTAGGGGTTTTAGCTAATGAAGTTGACTCATCAGTGGTAATAGCGGTGGTAGTGATAGTAAGGGTACCGCCAGAGGGCATTGCTTCAAAGGCATTGTTGATGATATTGATAAATACTTGCTTTAATTTGTTTGCATCGGCATAAATTAAAGGGAGATTTTCGGCATAATTCTCCTTCACTATTATTTGGGCAGATTCAGCCCGATTTTTTATCAGCCCTACTATTCGTTTCAAAACTTCATTAACATCAAGATGCTCCAGCTTAGTTTCTTCCTCTCTCCCAAAATCAATCAAATCTCGGAGCATATTTCGCGCCCGGTGGAGTTCTTCCTGGATGATGTTTAATTGTTCCCGGACGGTGGGGTCTTCGTATTTTTGCCGCAAAAGAAAGCTAATATAACTTATTGCCGAGACCAAAGGACTTTCGATCTCTTTGCTAATGGTAGCACTTAATTGACCAAGCAGGGAAAACTTGGTATCCTGGATAAGTCGTTCTTGCATTTTTTTTATCTGCTCATTAGCTAAAGTCAATTCCCGAATCTTAGCATAATAGTCGGTAACATCTTCGGCAATCAGCACTATACCAGTAAACTTTTGGTCTTCAATAAGGGGGGTGATAATAATTTTCAGGGAAAGATTATTTAAATCGCTGGTAAAGGTGGTGGGGGAAAGGGAAGAGTCAATTTTTTCTATACTTGCTTTTATTTTTTCCATCCCTTCTTTGCCAAAAAGTTCGTATAAATGGCGGCCGATAATTTGAGCTTCAGGCTTATTAAAAATTCTTATTCCCGCCGGGTTAATGTAAATTATGCGTAAGGAAGAATCAGTTTCAATTACTGCTTCTCCGATAGTGGCTAATACAAGTTCGTAATGCTGGCGAAGAGACATAAGTTCATTAACTACTCCCCGACGAAACATTCCCTCTGTTCCTAAAATCTTTTTCTTCTCTCCCTGTTTTAATTTTTTTATTATTTCGAGGGCATTTTTTTTAAGGTCTTCGACTGGACCCTTAAAAAGAAAAAAGTCCGCTCCTAATTCCTGAAGATAAGGTAATTCTTCAATCAATGCGGCAGAGACTAATACTATCGGCGTTTCTTTTAAGCGCGGATCATCTCGAATACACTTAATAAATTTACCTCCATCAATTCTGGGCATGATTAAATCCACAAAAAGACAATAGAAGTTCTCTTGTTTTACCAGTTCTAATCCCGCTACACCATCAGCAGCTTTTTTTACTGAAAAACCCTCTTGCTGAAGAATATCACTTAAAAGCTCCTGATAGAATACATCATTATCGATTATTAATATTTGCGGTTTAGTTTCCATTGATATTCTCCTTGTATCATCCATCCATTTTTAAATCTTGGTAGTAACTCGTATTACTTCTTCTACCGTAGTTATTCCTTCTCTAAGCTTTAACAAAGCACACTCTTTTATGGTTCTCATACCTATTTCATTTGCTACTTTTTTTAACTCAGAAGAAGATGCGCCTTTAACAATCAGATTTTTTATTTCCTCTTTTAGGGGTAAAACTTCATAAAGCCCAATCCTACCTTTATAACCAGTATGGTTACATTGAGCGCAGCCCTTACCGCGGAAAAAGTTAATGCTTTTTATTTCTTCTTCCGAAAGTTCCAGTAGAGCTAATTTATCTTTGGAAACATTAACTTCTTCCTTGCATTTAGGGCATATTTTGCGGACGAGTCGTTGGGCAACAATTAGAATCACGGCGGAAGCAACCATAAAAGCAGGAATACCAATATTGATTAGCCGATCAATTGTGCTCAGAGCATCATTAGTATGGAGAGTGGAAAGGACAAGGTGGCCAGTCTGAGCAGCTTTGATAGCAATTTCTGCTGTTTCCAAATCTCTAATTTCCCCTACTAAAATAACATCGGGATCCTGCCGTAAAAACGCCCGAAGGGCATTGGCAAAAGTTAAGCCAGCTTTTTCATTTATTTGCACTTGATTAATTCCTTTAAGATAATATTCTACCGGATCTTCTGCGGTCATAATATTGACCCCTTCTTGATTTACTGAATCCAGAGCAGAATAAAGAGTGGTAGTTTTCCCACTTCCAGTAGGACCGGTAACTAAGATCATACCGTAGGGGCTTTCCACTGCTTTTTTAAATTCTTCTAATTCCCGGGGTTCAAAACCTAATTTGGTAAGGTCAAGAACTAAATTGCTTTCGTCTAATATCCGAATAACAATTTTTTCTCCGAAAATAGTAGGAATAGCATTTACTCGCATATCAATCGTCCGATTTTCCAGTTTTATTTTCATTCTTCCATCTTGAGGTTTTCTTCGCTCGGAGATGTCCATTTCACTCATTATTTTAATCCGGGAAGAAAGGCCAGGGTGAAGCTTACGGGGAAGACTTAAGGTTTGATGTAAAACCCCATCAATGCGGAAACGGACGCGAAGTTCGTCTTCATAGGGTTCGATATGAATATCGCTGGCATTTTTATGGATAGCCTCAGTAATAAGAAAATTTGCTAACTTTACAATCGGAGCTTCTTCGGCCGCAGAAGCCAGAGCTTCTGAGCGTTCTTCTTCTTTCGGAGCTTGCAGGATTTCTACTTTTTCTTCTTCTTGCATCACCTGCATTATTTTAGCCAGAGCCTCATCCGTGGGTTTAAGGATTTTTTCGATCGCCTTTTTAATTTCTGATTTCGGGCTTACTATGGGAATTAAGATCAGTCCACTGGCAAATTCAATGTCATTAATGGCATCAAAGTCAAACGGGTTAGCCATCACCACGGTAATTTCCCGGCCATTTTTGGCAATGGGTAGGGCACAATACTTTTTTATTACTTTTTCTGGCACCAGTTTTACTGCCTCGGAGTCGACCTCAATCTCATCAAGGTGGGAAAGGTAAGGGAGGTTCTTTTTATTAGCAATGAGCTTTGCCAGCTCTTCTTCTTTTATAAGGTTTTTTTGCAGGAGATAATCATAAACATCACCGCCGGTGGCTTTTTGCCATTCAAGGATGTCCTTATTAGTGGCAATCGGCTCAATTCCGATAACTTCTTGCGCCAGCTTAATTAGCGCTTGATCACTCATTTTTATCCGGCGTTTTCTAACTTAAAGCCTTTGCTGGTAAAAAGCTTGATACAAGCCTCTACTGCCTGGGGATCGTAAAGGATTCCTTTTCCGGATGATATTTCCTCCAATGCTTTATCAATTCCTAAAGCGGGCCGATACGGTCGATGGGAAGCCATTGCCTCTACCACATCTGCTACTCCAACAATTCTTGCCTCTTTTCGGATGGCATCATTTTTAAGCTGGTTCGGGTAGCCGGAGCCATCTAATCGTTCATGATGCTGAAGGACAATCTGGGCAATAGGCCAGGGAAAATCAATGTTTTTTAATATTTCGTAACCTGCCTGGGGGTGATTTTGCACTAACCGGAACTCAATTTCAGTTAATTTACCTGGTTTACTTAAAATTTCTGCGGGAAGGGAAATTTTCCCCAAGTCATGAATCAAACTTGCCATCCGGATACCTTCGACTTCCTTTTCCGGGAGTCCTAATTCTTTGGCGATCGCAGAAGCAAGCTGGGCCACGCGTTGCTGATGACCAGCAGTATAAGGGTCGCGGGATTCAATAGTTAGCACCATTGCTTGAACAATCCCTTCCATAGTCTTTTGAAGTTCATTAAGCGTGGTTTGCAAAGCTTGGGTCCGTTCCTGAAGCATTTTTTCCAGGCTTTCCTGATAAAGTCGATTTTGCTTTTCTAAGTTACGGCGGCGTAAGGCATTAGCTACATTAATAATCAATTCGTTAGGTTTAAAAGGTTTAAGCATATAACCATAAGCTCCGATTTTTAAAGCCGCATCAGCCAGCGAAGGATCATCTGCTGCAGTTACCATAATTACCGCAGTATCTATATGTTCTTTTAATACCTCACGGGTGAACTCTAATCCGGAGCCTCCGGGCATATCCACATCACATAAAATTAAATCAAAATTTTGGTTATGTAATAGGGTTCGAGCTTGAAGAGGATTGTTGGCTAATACACATTCATAGCCTTCAATCTGAAGAAGTTTTTTAATTAGATGAAGAATCTGAGGATCATCATCGACAATTAAAATCCGCGGTGACATAAAATACCTTTATAAAAAATAGTCCAATCGAGTGATAAAAAAGGTTTATTGGCGGAGATATAATAAACCAATTTTTACTAAACTGCAACCGGTTTTTCTTTTCTTATTGGAAATTTTTTATTACCATACCCGACAGAGCAGACCTTTTAAATATTCAGATTCGGGAAAAGTAAGCAAGATGGGGTGGTCCGGAGACTGGGAAAGTTTTTCGATTATTTGCACTGCTCGCTGAGCATCAAGGGAAGCAGCAAAAACAATCTTTTGGAAAAGCTCCGGTGATATCAGTCCTGAGCATGAGAAGGTCGCCAGTATTCCTCCCGGACGAATAAGTTGTAAACTGATGAGATTAAGGTCTTTGTAAGCACGGGTGGCTTTAGGAAGATGAGCGCGAGAAGGGGCAAGCCGCGGGGGATCAAGGATGATTACATCAAATTTTTCTCCTTTGTCCCGGAGAACCCGAAGGAGATGAAACGCATCGCCGCAGAGATAGTCATCGGGATGGACGGGAAAACCATTAAGAATTGTATTTTGCTGGGCTAAGGTTATTGCTTCAGTCGAAGATTCAATATTAATGACCCGGTTTGCCTTGCATACCAGAGCCTGGAGGCTAAAACCGCCGGTGTAAGAAAAGACATTTAAAACTTGTTTTCCCTTACAATAAGCTGCTACCTTGCGACGATTCTCCTTCTGGTCAAGATAAAATCCGGTTTTTTGCCCTTTTTTTATATCGACCAGAAACCGGATAGGAATCTCACCCCATCCTGATTCGGTGATCTCAATCTTATCCGGCGGCTCTTCTCCTTCGAGTATGCCGGTAGATTCTTTTAGTCCTTCCCGGATTCTCATTTCCCCTTCGCTCCTTTCATAAATGCCTTTCACCTGGATTAGCTCAAAAAGTATAGAAACTAAAGTAGGCTTAACCCGTTCTATCCCCGCAGTAAAAGCTTGCAGCACCAGCCATTCTCCGTAGTTATCAATAATCAGGCCAGGTAAACCATCGGATTCAGCATAAACGAGGCGAAATGGGGGAGAGAACTGATTTTTTCTTAGAGTTATTGCCTGGTTAAGACGATGACACCAGAATTGCTTATCAATTTTTTCCTTTTTTCCCCAGGTCAATAACCGCACCAAGATTTGGGAATTGGGATTAGCATAACCTCGAGCTAAAAATTGATTGTCAGCTGAGTAAACATCAACAATTTCTCCGGGAGAAATTTCTGAATCAATTTTTTGAATTGCGCCGGAAAAGATCCAGGGATGGTGCCGGATAACTGATTTTTCCCGTCCTGGCTTTAAGATAATTTTTGCGGGCATTTTTCCTCAATAAAAATTTGGGAGAACAATTAATTTAGGGTATAATTTTTTTTATGAATGAGAAAATATTTTACAATTACCAGCGGCTATTGGCAAAAGTCAATGAATTTTGCTCCGGAATAATTAAAAAATATGGTAAAGAAATAAAATGTAGTCTCGGATGTATCGATTGTTGCCAGCAAAATTTAAGCCTTTTTCCGGTTGAATTTTTTTTCCTGCAGCAGGGATTTAAGCTTTTGCCTCCCCGAGAAAAAACCCTGATTCAGAATCGGATAGTTAACTATGTTCCCGAAAAGTCTTCCTGTATTTTGTTGGAAAAAGGTATTTGTCTTTTATATGAATATCGACCGATTATTTGTCGGACCCAGGGACTTCCGCTCTTAGTTACCGAGAATGAAATTATAAAAAAGGATTGTTGCCCGAAAAATTTTTCTTTTTTGCGTTTAAATTCCTTACCCCAGTTTGATTTTCTCCATTTGGAACGACTGAACACTATTTTAGTGGTGGTTAATCAGGAATTTGCTTCACACCATAATATTGAAGCAGGTAAGCGTATTTCTATAACCGACCTTTATCGGTTAGATTTAAATGAATTAATATCTCAGGCTTGAATATTCGTTAAAAACTTTGTATAGAGAAATTTTAAGTTAACAATTTGAACTGGGAAAAATTAAATTTTATGAAGATTGGGGTTATTTCCGATACCCATCTCCATCAATATTCTTTAGAACTACAGGGAATAATTGACGCTTATTTTTCTGCGGTTGATATGATTTTCCATGCCGGAGATATTGTGGAAAGCGATGTATTGACTGTCTTTTCCGCTAAAAAGGTTGAAGTAGTAGCAGGTAATATGGACTCATTAGCTATAAGAGAAAAGTTCCCGACTAAAAAAACAATTAAAATCGGGAAATTTACTATTGGACTTATCCATGGATGGGGAAGTCCAATAGGGATCGAAAAACGACTTCGCCCGGAGTTTGGTCAGATTGATTGTTTGGTTTATGGCCATACCCATTACCCAGTCAATAAGATAATAGATGGGGTACTTTTTTTTAATCCCGGATCAGCAACAGAAAAAAGGTTTACTAAAAAAAATACCATTGGTATTCTGGAAATAGGAGAACAGATCAAAGGGGAAATAATTGAACTTTAAAGGAGTTTTTTATGGTCGAAACCCTCTGGGCGCCCTGGCGAATGGAATATATCCTGAGTAAAAAAAGCGAAGAATGTATCTTTTGTATTGGAGATAATCCGGCCCAGGATAAAGAAAGGTTAATACTTTATCGCAGTTCTTTATCCTTTGTAATTATGAATCGCTACCCCTATAATAATGGCCATTTGATGATTTCTCCCTATAAACATGTTTTCCGGCTGGAAGATTTAGATAATGAGACTGCACTCGATATGTTCTGGCTGCTACAAAATTCCAGCCTGATTCTTCAGAGGTGTATGAAGCCTGAAGGATTTAATATTGGGATTAATATTGGAAAAGTGGGGGGAGCGGGTATTGAAGACCACATCCATATTCACATCGTTCCTCGCTGGAATGGGGATACTAATTTTATGCCAGTCCTGGGAAATGTTCGGGTAATGCCGGAATATTTGCAGGAGACTTACGAAAAACTTTACCCTTATTTCCAAAATCTGAAGCAGCCTCCTTTTTAAATTGATTATATTTTACTTGACTTTAGGGAAAGAAAGGCTAAAATCTTTTTTATCCTCCGAGCCTTTTTGCCTAAGAGCCGCGAACTTAAGGCAAAAGGCCGATAGGGTATCGCTGGAAACGGCGTTGCCTCCCGTGGTGGGAAAGGAGAAAAATTAATAAGCCGTTTTGAAGCGAGAAAACGGCTTTTTTTATTATGAAAATACTTAAAGACCAGTACCACCGAACCATTAATTACTTGAGAATATCGGTTACTGACCGGTGTAACCTTCGTTGTAAGTATTGTATGCCGGAAGAGGGGATACCGTTAATTCCTCATGATGAAATTTTAAGATATGAAGAGATCCTTCGCCTGGTAAGGGTATATGCTCCGATCGGTATCTCTAAAGTTAGGGTCACGGGTGGAGAGCCATTGGTAAGAAAAGGAATAATTGATTTTATTGCTCAACTTTCCCAGATTACCGGGATTAACGATTTAAGTATGACTACTAATGGAGTTTTGTTAAAAGATTTTGCTGCGGATTTAAAGTTCGCGGGATTAAAGCGAATTAATATCAGCCTTGATACTTTAAATTCTGAGACTTTTTTTCGGATTACCCGAAGGGATAAATTCCGGGAGGTTTGGAGTGGAATTCTGGAGGCTTTAAGAGTGGGTTTATCTCCGGTAAAATTAAATGTAGTAATTATCAAAGGAACCAATGAAAGAGAAATCCTAAATTTTGCTCAGCTTACTTTTCAATTTCCTTTAGTAATTCGGTTTATTGAGTATATGCCGGTGGGGAAAAGCCAGTGGAAACCTGAGTTAGTTTTTCCCAACGATAAAGTTAAGGATTTAATTCAAGAAAAATTAGGTGAGTTAATTCCTTTGAATAAGGATGAAAATAATAATGGGCCGGCACTTCGTTATATTTTACCTGGTGCCCAAGGCGAGTTGGGGTTTATTAATCCGATAAGTAATCATTTTTGTCACACCTGTAACCGCATCCGTCTTACTGCCGATGGTCATCTTCGAACCTGCCTTTTTAGTGACGAGGAAATTGATCTTAAGCCTTTATTAAGGGCTGAAACGGATGATGAAAAATTAAGGGAAGTGCTTATTCGCGCCTTAGAAAAAAAACCCCGCCAGCATCATCTTCAGGAGCCTCACTTCAGGAAGTGTCAGCGGACTATGAATGCGATTGGGGGATAAGGGAAGGGGAAAGTAAGTTAATGAATCAGGGATTAAGGGGATAATGAATAGATTCAGGAGTAAGGGGTATGAAAAAGTTAAGTCATTTTGATGAACAAGGCAAAGCAATTATGGTAGATGTAAGCGAGAAAGATGATACTTTGCGGGAGGCGAAAGCCGGGGGATCGGTCTTTATGAAACCGGAAACCTTCCGGCTAATTATGGACAAACAAATTGCTAAGGGAGATGTTTTAGGAGTAGCACGGATTGCAGGAATTATGGCAGCAAAAAAGACCCCCGATTTGATCCCAATGTGCCATCCTTTATCTATTTCCAGCATCCAGGTTGATTTTTCTCCTGCGGAAGAAAAAAGTCGGATTGATATTGAGGCTAAGGTAAAGATTAAGGGAAAGACCGGAGTAGAAATGGAGGCTTTAACTGCGGTTACGGTTGCGGCTCTTACCATTTATGATATGTGTAAAGCGGTTGACCGCGAAATAGTAATTTCTAATATCCATCTTAAAGAAAAATCCGGAGGGAAAAGCGGCCATTTTCAGTGGAAAGAAACGGAAGCAAAAGAATAAAAGTTTTTCTCCTTGAATTTAATAAAAGAATTTGTTAAGAAGGGAAAACTGTAGTTTATGCGAGTGGAAGAGTTTGATTATGAAATGCCTCCGGAATTGATTGCCCAAACCCCGATTGAGCCGCGGGATGCTTCTCGTTTAATGGTTGTTTACCGCGAGGAAAAACGGATCGAACATAGGGTTTTTTCGGAAATTGACAGTTATTTAAGTCCGGATGATATTTTAGTGGTAAATGATACCAAGGTAAGGCGGGCACGGATTGAGGGGAAAAAGGAAACTGGAGGGGAAGTAGAAGTTTTATTGCTTCAACCTTTGAATTCTTTTCAAAATAATAAGCCGTTGCTTTGGGAAGCATTGATAAATTGTTCTAAAAAACCGAAAATTGGGTCGGCAATTATTTTTGGGCCGGAATTTAAAGCCGAAGTGCTAAAGGAGAAAGGAGAAGGGATTTGGGAGGTGAAATTATTCTATTCGGGTGATCTGGAGAATGTGTTGGAACAATATGGAAGGACACCATTACCGCCTTACATTAAAAGGGACGGAAGAAAGCAAGAAGATCAAGACCAGAACTGGTATCAAACGATTTTTGCTCGGAAAATTGGTGCTGCTGCTGCTCCTACTGCCGGACTCCATTTTACCGAAAGGGTAATTGCCCGGTTAAAAGAAAAAGGGGTAGAGTTGTTAACGGTTACCTTGCATGTTGGGATAGGCACTTTTCAGCCCGTAAGAGTGGAGGAAGTTGAAAAACATAAGATGCATAGGGAATATTATGAAATAACTCCAGAAACTTCTCAGCGATTGATTAAAGCAAAAGAAGAAGGAAAAAAAATTATTGCCTGCGGCACTACTACCGTAAGGGTGCTGGAAACCTGGTATTATAATCATAACCTTAATGGCTATACCGAACTTTTCATTTATCCGGGATATAAGTTTCAGGTGGTGGGAGGGATGATCACCAATTTTCATCTTCCTCGCTCCACTTTATTGATGCTGGTTTCGGCTTTTGCCGGGAAAGAACTGATTTTTTGCGCTTATCGAGAAGCAATTGAAAAAAAATACCGGTTTTATAGTTATGGAGATGCAATGTTAATTTTATGAGCTTCAATTTTACCGTAATCAAAGAAGACAAAAATTCTTCGGCCCGAATGGGGAAAATTATCACGCCACATGGCGAGATAAATACGCCTGCCTTTATGCCGGTCGGAACGCAAGGGACAGTTAAGTCTCTTACCCCGGAAGACCTTGAGGTTTTGGGGGCAGAGATTATTCTTGCTAATACTTACCATCTTTACTTGCGGCCGGGGCATGAGTTGATCACCCGGCTGGGAGGATTACATTCTTTTATGCACTGGAATCATCCTCTCCTTACTGACAGTGGAGGATTTCAGATTTATAGCATTGGTGCGTTAAGAAAGATAAAAGAAGAGGGAGTGCATTTTCGTTCCCATCTGGATGGCTCTTTCCATTTATTTACCCCGGAAAAAGCAATTGAAGTTCAAGAAGCATTGGGGGCAGATATTATTATGTGCTTAGATGAATGCACTCCTTACCCTGCAACTTATGATTACACTGAACAATCCTTAAACCTTACTACCCGCTGGGCGCAAAGATGCAAGAAAGCACACAGAAAAAAAGACCAAGCTTTATTCGGAATTATTCAGGGAGGGATGTACCCGCAATTGAGGAAACTGAGTGCTCAGCAGATAGTGAGTTTTGATTTTGACGGTTATGCGATCGGAGGGTTAGGAGTTGGGGAGACCAAAGAAATGATGCATGAAATTATTGCCGTTACTGTTCCCTTAATCCCGGCAAATAAACCTCGCTATCTGATGGGAGTGGGAACTCCTCAGGATTTGTTAGAATGCACCAGAAAAGGAGTTGACCTATTTGACTGTGTTATGCCTACCCGGCATGCTCGCACCGGGATGCTTTTTACCAGTTTTGGCAGCTTGGTAATTAAAAATGCAGAATATACCGATGATCCTCGGCCCATTGATCCTGAGTGTGGTTGTTATACCTGCAAATACTATTCCCGAGCTTATTTGCGCCACCTTTTTATGGCGAAAGAAATTCTATCAGCCCGGTTAAACACTATCCACAACCTTTACTATTATTTAAACCTTATGAAAAAAATTCGAGAGGCTATTCAGAAAGATAGCCTGGAAGACTACTGCTATGAGTTTTATGAAAAACAGAAAACAACATTTATTACGAACGAGAGAACAACTCGATCGCTTTATTTAGTAAATCAATAAACACGTTAGGAGGTAAAAATGTTGAATATTGCTTATGCGTTAGGAACTTCAGGAGGTGGGGGAGGAGGACAAACTGGAGGATTGATGGCATTTCTTCCCTTAATTATTATTTTTGTGATTTTCTATTTTTTGCTGATTCTTCCGCAACAAAGAAAAATAAAAAAGCATCGAGAATTTCTGGCGAAATTAGAAAAAGGAAGGAATGTGGTTACGAGTGCGGGGATTCATGGGAAAATTACTGGGCTTACCGATAATATTGTCACCCTGGAAATTGCTCCCAATGTAAAGATTAAAATTTCGCGGGATCAGATTTTAGGATATAGTGAGGTAAAATCAGAATAAAGCCAATGAGTTAAATCAGGAGAAAAATCTGATGGTAAAGAATTTAACTGGGCGGATTATTATAGTGTTAATTGTTACTTTTGCTGGCTTATTTTATTTACTTCCTTCGACTTCGGAGAAGCTTCCCGAGTGGTGGAAAAATAAAGTAGACAAAATCCATCTGGGATTAGACCTTCAGGGGGGGATGCATCTTATAACTGAAGTTCAGACTGACAAAGCTCTGGAAAATATTCTAAATCAATATGTTCAAACGATTGAAGAACTTCTGGATGAAAACAAGATTCCTTTTGTTGAAGTTAAAATTCATAATGACCAGACCATTGGGGTGGAACTGTTGGATAAGGCAGTGGAAGAAAAGTTTATGAAGGTTATAAAAAATAACCTTCCTTACCTTAAGTACCTCCGTGCCGAAGCAGGAGAGGATTTTTACCGGGCGATTTTCGAAGTTGATAAAAATGAGATCCGTAATATTCGTGATTCAGCCGTTAAACAAGCACTCGAAACTATTCGTAACCGGATTGACCAGTTTGGAGTAACTGAGCCCGTGATCCAACGTCAGGGGGAAGACCGAATTTTGATTCAATTACCGGGAATCAAAGAGCCAGAACGGGCAAAGCGACTCCTCCGGCAAACGGCAATGTTAGAGTTTAAATTAGTTAATGAAGAAGGAGATTTAGAAGAAGCACTAAATGGCCGGATTCCGCCGGATAGTGAAATCCTTTACGAAGAAATTGTAGATCGCGAAACCGGAAAAGTAGTAGAGCGTAAGCCTTTGTTAGTTAAAAAAAGGACTCTTTTAACCGGAGATATGTTAGTAGATGCTCAACCCCAAATTAATAGCTCTCAGTATAACCAACCCTATGTCTCCATTAAATTTAATGCCAAGGGAGCGAAAATTTTCAAAACTATTACTACCAATAATGTGGGCAAAAGACTGGCGATTGTTCTGGACAATGTGGTTAAATCTGCTCCGGTTATTCGAGAACCAATTCCCGGAGGAAGGGCACAGATCGAAGGGAACTTTACTTTAGCTGAGGCGAAAGACCTGGCGATTGTTTTGCGGGCGGGTTCTTTGCCTGCACCGATTAAAATCTTAGAAGAACGGATGGTAGGACCTTCGTTAGGTAAAGATTCTATTGAGCAGGGAATTCGTGCTACTATTATTGGCTCTCTTCTGGTAGTAGCCTTTATGATTTTTTATTATAACTGGTCGGGGTTAATTGCCAATGTAGCCCTTATTCTTAACCTCATTCTTATTTTTGGAGTTTTAGCTGCTTTTGAAGCTACTCTTACTCTTCCCGGGATTGCCGGAATCGTGCTTACCATTGGAATGGCAGTAGATGCTAATGTCCTTATTTTTGAGCGGATGCGGGAGGAACTCCGGGCGGGTAAAACTCCTTGGGCAGCAATCGATGCTGGCTATAAGAAAGCGTTTTCCGCAATTTTTGATTCAAATTTAACCACTATTGCTACTGCCGCCGTTCTTTTTCAGTTTGGCACTGGTCCCATAAAGGGTTTTGGAGTAACTTTATGCGTTGGTTTACTGGCTAATTTTTTTACCGCTGTTTTCGTTACCCGGGTTATTTATGACTATCTGGTTATTGTCAAGAAAGTAAAAACGATAAGTATTTAATCAGGGAAAGGATTAATCGGCATGGAAATTTTTCGGACCAAAACTAATATCGATTTTATTGGGAAAAAGAATTATGCGCTCATCTTTTCTGGTATTTTAGTTTTAGTTACTATTTTTTCTTTAGTTATTCATAAAGGTCTGCGTTATGGGGTGGATTTTTCCGGAGGAATTCTCATTCAGGTAAAATTTTCTCAGCCAGTTACTGCTTCTCAAATAAAAGAAAGTATTCAACCGATAAATCTGCCTAACTGTGTAGTTCAGGGGTTTGAAGAAAAGGGACAAAATGAGTTCCTTATCCAGTCCAGCCGTATGGATATTGATATTGAAAAAATTCAGCCTTTAATTACCCAGTCATTAGCCAAGAGTTTTGGAGAAAAGAACTTTGAAATTCGCAGAGTGGAAACCGTTGGTCCTAAGGTGGGAAAAGACTTGAGAAAAAAAGGAGTAATGGCAGTGATATTTTCCTGGATCATAATCCTTATCTATGTTGCCTTTCGTTTCGAGTTCAGTTTTGGTTTGGGGGGGGTAGTTGCCCTGGTCCATGATGTAATTGTTACGGTGGGTGCATTTTCTATCACCAACAAGGAAATTGACCTTACTATTGTTGCAGCTTTACTTACTATTGTTGGTTTTTCGATTAATGATACTATCGTTATCTTTGACCGGGTGAGGGAGAATCGACGTAAGTCTCCCGGTGCTTCTTTACCAGTGCTTATTAACCAAAGCATAAATGAGACCCTAAGCCGGACGATCATTACTACTGGAACTGTTTTATTGGGAGTTCTGGCTCTTTTCTTTTTTGGTGGTGGGGTTATCCACAATTTTGCTTTTGCCATGTTGGTAGGATGTATTTCCGGAACTTATTCTACTCTTTATATTGTCAGTCCAGTAGTAATTTTTTGGGAAGAGAAGTTCCGGGGGAAAAAATTAAAAAGGCGATAAATCTAAAATATTAGGATGGACTTGAATATGCTCAAGGTAGATGAAGCGCAAAATCTGGTTTTAAGTTTTACTTCAATAATGGGCAAGGAAAAGGTGGATTTACTTACCTCCCTGGCTCGGGTAATCGGTGAAGATATTATCGCCCCATTCGATATTCCTCCCTGGGATAATTCGGCGATGGATGGCTATGCGGTGCGGTTTGATGATATAAAAACTGCTTCTCCCGAAAGCCCAGTCTCCTTAAGAGTAATTGATGAGCTTCCTGCCGGATCTTTACCCAAAAATCACCTTAAGGCGAAAGAAGCAATTCGGATTATGACCGGAGCTCCTCTACCGCCCGGAGCTGATACGGTGGTGAGAAAAGAGGATACCATTTTTTCCGGAGACACTGTGCAAATTTTGATTGCTCCGAAAAAAGGGGAGAATGTTCGTCTAACCGGGGAAAATGTTAAACAAGGGGATAAAGTAATTTCCGCCGGAACACTTCTTCGCCCACCTCACATTGGAATGATTGCTTCCTTGGGGAAAAGCATGGTTTCAGTTTATCAAGTGCCGCGGGTGGCTATCCTTTCCACAGGAGATGAGGTGATAGATATTGATGAAAAAGGAGATGCTTCCAAAATTATTAACAGCAATACCTACTCTTTAGCCGCTCAGGTAAAAGAATGTGGTGCTCTACCAATTTTATTAGGAATAGCCCGGGATAATAAAACCGAACTCCGGGAAAAGCTTAGTCAGAGCCTTTCCGCTGAGGTTATTATTACGACGGGTGGGGTTTCGGTAGGAGAATATGATTTTGTAAAAGAGATTTTTGAAGAAATGGGAATTGAAGTGAAATTTTCTAAAGTCGCTATGCGACCGGGAAGGCCTACTACCTTTGGTATTATGGGAGAAAAATTATTCTTTGGGTTACCTGGTAATCCGGTATCTTGTATGGTCTGTTTTGAACAATTTGTCCGACCCGCGTTACTTAAAAAAATGGGGCATCAAAAGCTTTTTCGACCTGAGATTGAGGCGATTTTAGAAGATGATGTGGAGACAAAAAAAAATCTCCGGTTTTTTATTCGGGTCCGATTAGTAACTAAAGAAGGGAAAATTTACGCTACTACTACCGGAGATCAAGGTTCAGGAATCCTGAAATCTATGGTTAAGGCAGATGGATTAATGGTTGTCCCCGAAGACAAGACCTTAGTTAAAGCGGGTGAAAAAGTAAAAGTCCAACTATTAACCTTGAACTAAGTGATTCCTATCTTTTATTAGTTATTTTCCAAAATTTTTTCTTTTCCGAGGAAACATTTTCTCCGCTAATTCGGGCAAATTCTCGCAATAATTTTTCCTGCTGTTCAGTTAAGTTGGCAGGAACCTTCACAATAATTTGCACATACTGGTCGCCCCGACCTTCCCCGCGTAAAAAGGGAATCCCTTGACCTTTAAGTTTGAAAATTTCTCCTGATTGAGTTCCGCGTGGAATAGAAATTCGGGTTTTTCCTTCGAGAGTAGGAACCTCAATTTCTGCCCCCAATGCGGCTTGAGTAAAGGAGATCGGAATCTGACAGGAAATATCGTAACCATTCCGGGAAAAAAACTCGTGTTCCTCAACAAAAATAACCACATAGAGATCCCCCGGAAGACCTCCGCGCAGCCCTTCTTCTCCTTCACCCGAGATACGAAGCCGAGTTCCAGTTTCCACTCCGGCGGGAACTTTTACCACAACTCTTTTCTTTTTTCGTACTTTGCCACTCCCCCGGCAGTCCGGGCAAGGTTTTTTAATTATCGTTCCTTCTCCTCTACACTGAGGACAGGTAGTGCTGATACTAAAAAATCCCTGAGAATGCATGACTTGACCCCGACCTCGACAGACCGGACAAGTTTCCGGTCGGGTGCCGAATTCGGCTCCACTTCCGTTACAAGAATTACAAACCTGGCGTTTTTCAATTTCTATCTCCTTTTCTACACCGAACGCAGCTTCAATAAATGAAAGTTTTAAATCATACCGCAAGTCTGATCCTGGTTGCGGTCCGGTGCGACTGCGAGCTCGAGTCCCAAATCCAAAAAACTCCTCAAAAATCGAGCCAAAACTGGCAAAAATATCTTCGAATCCACTAAAACCGGTAAAACCAGTACCTTTAAGACCTTCGTGCCCAAACCGGTCATAAAGTGACCGTTTTTCTGGATCACGAAGCACTTCGTAAGCTTCAGCTGCTTCTTTAAACTTTTCTTCTGCTTCTTTGTCCCCTGGATTCCGGTCGGGATGGTATTGAAGCGCTAACTGACGATAAGCTTTCTTAATTTCAGTTTCACTGGCATCCCGCGGTACCCCTAAGATTTCATAATAATCTCGTTTATTCATAGTTGCTTAATTCGATTAAGTTTTGCTCGTAAATTTATATTAATTCCTTTCTGGTTTAAAACTTTCGGAAGTAAAAAGTGGCATTACTTATCAAGAAATAAATCAGAAAAGTTGATTATATTTAAATTTTAAAATATATTTATCCGCAAATCAATTGTCAATAACATTCTCTAAACTTTACCGAGTAATTAAATTTAACTAAGCTTAAGTTTTGTTTTATGATTTTTTATCCTAAGGAGTATGAAGTAATTGTGATTGGGGGGGGACATGCAGGATGTGAAGCTGCTTTGGCTGCTTCTCGGATAGGATGTTCTACGCTGCTTATTACAATGAACCTCGATACCATCGGTTTTATGTCGTGCAATCCAGCTATTGGTGGATTGGCAAAGGGACAAATTGTGAAAGAAATAGATGCGTTGGGAGGAGAAATGGGTAAGGCAGCGGATCATGCCGGAATTCAATTCCGTCGTCTTAATACCAAAAAGGGACCGGCAGTTCGCTCCTCCCGGGCGCAGATTGACCGTCAGGCTTATCGCATTTATATGAAAAGAATCCTGGAAAACCAAAATAACTTAGACCTAAAACAAGCCACCATTGACAACTTACTCGTCGAGAACCAAAAGGTTTATGGAGTTAAGACCCATACCGGAGAAGCATTTTTAGGAAAAACAGTAATTATAACTCCCGGGACTTTTTTAAATGGACTTATTCATATTGGTTTGGCAAAATTTTCTGCTGGTCGGATGGGGGACTTCCCTTCTCTTTCCCTTCCCCGGCAGCTTAAAGAATTAGGGTTTGAATTGGGACGGCTAAAAACCGGCACAACTCCTCGTCTGGACGGAAAAACAATTGATTTCTCTAAGCTTATTCCTCAAGCCGGTGATGAACCACCCCAGCCTTTTTCTTTTTCAACTCGGGAAAGGTTGGTCAATAAGGTGTGTTGTTATATTACCTATACTAATGACAAAACCCATGCAATTATTCGCTCGGGTTTTGATCGCTCTCCCCTTTATACCGGAGTCATCGTAGGAACGGGAGTAAGGTATTGTCCTTCGATTGAGGATAAAATTGTTCGATTCCCGGATAAAGAACGGCATCAAATTTTTTTAGAACCAGATGGATTAAATACCAATGAATACTATCCCAATGGAATATCTACCAGTCTTCCTTATGATATTCAGGTAAAAATGCTTCGCACTATTGAGGGATTAGAAAAGGTAGAAATTCGGAGACCAGGCTATGCAATTGAACATGATTATGTTAACCCCCTTCAGTTAAAACCAACCCTTGAAACCAAGCTTATTCAAAACCTATTTTTTGCTGGTCAAATTAACGGCACCACCGGTTATGAGGAAGCAGCGGGTCAAGGATTGATTGCGGGAATCAATGCTGCGTTAACGGTTAAGGGTCAAGAACCGCTTATTCTTGATCGATCGGAAGCTTATATCGGAGTTTTAATTGATGATTTAGTGACCAAAGGTACTAAAGAGCCTTATCGGATGTTTACTTCGCGCGCCGAGTACCGTCTTCTTTTGCGAGAAGATAATGCTGATCTCAGGTTGCGTGAAAAAGGGTATCGGATCGGTTTGGTAAGTAAAGAGGATTACGAAATCTTTCAGAAAAAGAAAAAAGCGATTGAAGATGGTTTATTACGACTTAGGTCGATTCAAATTCGACCTGATGATAAGAACAATAAATTATTAACTGCTGTTGGCACTGCGCCGATAAAAAATCCTACTACCCTGGAAGAACTTTTGCGCCGTCCTGAAGTCTCGTATGAAACTCTTAAGTCCGCGGGATTCCTTCCACCGGTTGAAGAGGAAATTCCTGGAGTTGTTGAACAAATAGAAATTCAAGTAAAATATGAGGGTTATATTAAGCGCCAGGAAGAACAAGTGGAAAAATTTAAAAAAATGGAAAAAATAAAGATACCCTCAGACATTGATTATCAAAAAATTCCTGGTTTATCTCGCGAAGTTCAAGAGAAGCTTACTGCCATCCGACCGGTTTCTTTAGGACAGGCTTCCCGGATTTCTGGAGTTACACCAGCAGCAATTTCAATCCTGATGGTGCATTTAAAAAGATTGGGAGAAGAGTTATAAATTGCTTTTCTAAATTGATTGATTATGCTAAAGTAAATTTAACTTTTGCGGTTGAGTAAAAATAATTTTTAAGTGGTTAAATTTTGAGTAATTTTAAGGGAGTAATTTTCAGGGAGGAAAATAATGGATAATGAATTAATTAGTCGGAGAGTGGAAATCGAAAGTAAGCTTTTTTTCCTGGATTTTAAAGAAAATCCTAATGGAAGATATTTGAAAGTGACGGAAAAATCCGGGGACAAACGAAGCTTTATAATTGTTCCCGAGGGGGGAATAAATATTTTTATTAAAGAAATTGGTGAGTTTGCGAGTGAAATTAGTAAGTTAAAATAAAAATTGGTAATTTATTAACCTTTGATTACCCCCACCGGCTTTAATCTTACTACTTTTTTACTTATCCCGGCCTGGTGGACAATATTAACTACATCGCTAACATCTTTATAGGCTTCGGGAATTTCTTCGGAAAGGGTTTCCCGACTGGCGACGCGAACAATTATTCCTTTGTTTTCAAGCTCCCGAAAAATGGATTTTTCGCGGGCAGCTTTTTTTGCTTCATGGCGACTCATAACCCGACCAGCACCATGACAAGTGGAACCAAAGGTTTCGCGATAAGCTTTTTCGGTGCCTAACAACACATAGGAATACCTACCCATATCTCCAGGAATAAGGACCGGTTGACCTATCTCCCGGTAGTCCGGGGGAAGTTCGGGATGGCCAGGAGGAAAAGCCCGGGTAGCACCTTTGCGATGAACGCAGACCTTTTTCTTTTCGCCTTCAATCTCATGGGATTCAAGTTTGGCAATATTATGGCAAACATCATAGACTACTTCGATTTGCAAACTTTTGGGACTAACTTGAAAAACCTGTTCGAATGACTCCCGAGTCCAATGGGAAATAAGCTGGCGATTGGCAAAAGCAAAATTAGCTGCGCTGGCCATTGCCGCCAGATAGTTTTTACCTTCCGGAGATTCAACTGGAGCGCAGCACAGTTGTTTATCGGGAAGTTCGATTCCATAACGCCGGGAAGCCTCCAGCATTATCCGGATAAAGTCATCGCATACCTGATGACCTAAACCCCGCGAACCGGTATGAACTAAAATAGTAACCCCATCTTTTTCTAAACCTAAGGCTTGCGCAGCTGCGGGGTCATAGACTTCGTCAACAAAACCTACTTCAACAAAATGGTTACCGGATCCAATAGTTCCCAGCTGGGAACGACCTCTTTCCATTGCCCGTTCACTCACAGTATCGGGATTTGCTCCTTCAATACGACCCCGGGCTTCAATGTGTTCTAAGTCTTCTGGGGTTCCATAGCCTTGTTTAACTGCCCAGTAAACTCCCTCAACAAAAATGTGATGGAGTTCCGAGCGGCTAAGTTTAAGGTCTTTTCGATGGGAGCCCACTCCGGAAGGAATATTAGCAAATAAAGTATCTACCAGCTGGTGAATCCTTTTCTCCAGATCTTTGCGGCTCAGACCTGAGCGCATCAACCTAACCCCTCAGTTAATGTCGTATCCTACCCCCCCGGGTGAAACTACTCCAGTGGATATTTCAAAAGCCGCAACTCCACCAATCGGGAAGCCATAGCCCCAGTGAATATCTGGCATCGCTAAAGATTTTCCAACAATTCCAGGAAGGGTAGCGACATTAGCGACCTGTAACAGGCTCTGGTCCTTCTGAATGTCAGCCATCATCTTTTCATCCGCATAAACCAAACCTTCGGTTCGCATCCTCCCTTCTGCGGGAATTCGCCACCGCCACTGGTCAATTTTTTCTACTTTTATATTGAGCTTTTCTGCCATAAGAGCTTACTCCCTTGAGTTGAAGTTGCTTAAAGATCAAAAATAATCTGAGTTTGCCAGTGTCCGTTTTTTTCTCTTATTTGGAGCTGATGGAAGGTAACTGCTTTAATCACCCGCTTAATCGGATGCCTCCCTTCGATATATTTTTCTCCCCACGCAGTAGCTTTTAGGTTATTTTCAGTTAAATCTTTTATTTCAAACCGGCGAAAAAGTAACATTTCGGTTTCAAACAGAAAAAGAAATTCATTGAGCCAGGCAACCAAAAGTTCCTCTAAGTTTGGTGCGTTCAGGGAAAAATGGCGTATTTCGTTTTCGCGAATATCCTCCAGCTCGGTTACAATTGAAAAAAAACTTTCCGCCGCGTTTTGAAAAAGCTCGGGAAGAGTTTTGCCAAAAATAATCACTCCGAGGTCAGCAGTATGACTTATAAACCGAAATTTTTCCATCTCTTATTTTACATTATAAAGGTAAAAAAGAAATTTTCAACTCCCTTGATTTACTGCTCGGAGAAAAAACTCAGGGTTACCTAATCCGGGCCAGAGTCATTTTTGTTAGTTCACTAAGCGAAAGGTTAATAAGCTGACTATTGAGATAAATCGTGATAACAGTGGAATCACTTAGATAAGGGTTAAGGTTGTTTTTCAGTGATTGATCAGGAAGGAAGCCGAGAGCCCAGATGGTTAACCCACGAATTGTGGGATTCGGAGAGGACAAAAAGGTTTTTAAGTCCAAAATGATTTCTGGGGGTAGGTTTTCGCCGGACTCACCTAATCTTCCTAATGCCCAGATTATTCCCTGCTGTAATAATGGATGCTCAATAAAATTTTCGGTTTTTCGAAGATAAGAAATTAAAATGTGGAGGTACTGCTTTCTCAATGCGTCATTTCGAGCCAGGATTTCACCCAAGGCTTCGGGAACGCCGAGACCAAAGCTACCGGATTCAGAATTGAGATGCCACATCAGACGATGAATAATATCACGGACTGCTTCGATATCTTTTTTTGCTAATCGGGCTATTATTTCGCCCAGTACGCTAACTGCAGTCCATTTTATCTTTTGGTCCTCGCAGCTCAGGAAGGAAATAAGCAAACTAACTACCCGGTGATCAGGGAGTTGCTTCAGTTCATTAAGGATCTTGTCTAAGTTATGCGATTGGAGAAGAAAATAAATTTGTTGTTTAATCTCCCTACGGTTCAATTAAAATCTCGCTATTTAATACCGGAAAATTAGAGTGCCGCGCCAATCTTTTGTCCGAATTGAACACACTCCGCTAATGCATCTGGTCCCGGGACATATTGAATCATAACGCCTGGTTCAATTACTTGAAATTTCATTACTTTTAGCTCTTGAGTAATAAGCTTTATTGCCTCCCCACTCCAGCCATAAGAGCCAAATGCAGCAGCAATTTTGGTTTTTGGTTTTAGACCCTTCAGATAAGTCAAAAAATCACTTACCGTAGGGAAAAGCCCATTATTAAGGGTAGGTGACCCAACTACTATTGCACCGGCATCAAGAACTTCAGTAATTATGTCACTACGGTGACAGGAGCGGAGATGCATCAATTTTGTTTCCACTTGTTGCTGGTGAATACCTTCGGCAATAGCTTCCGCCATTTTCCGCGTGCTTTGCCACATGGTGTCATAAATAACCAGGGCTTTTCTTTTTGGTTTCTGTTCACTCCATTCTACATAAGCGTTGATAATTTTATTTGGATTTTTTCGCCAGATAATTCCGTGGTCAGGGCAGATAACATCAATCAGTAAACCTAAATTAGATATTTTTTCGACTAGCTTAAGGATAAGGTCAGAATATAGTAAGAGGATATTGGCAAAATATTTACGTGCCGATAACATAATTGCTTCATCTACTTCGTCATCAAATCTTGTTAAAGAAGCATAATGTTGTCCAAAGGCATCACTGGAAAATAAAATTTTATCCTCCTTTAAATAGGTTACCATGCTATCAGGCCAGTGGAGCATTCTGGTTTCAAGAAAAGTTAAAGTTCTTTTACCTAATTTTAATTCCTCTCCATTTGCTACTGGCTGATAATTGAAATTGGGTGAAAAATGACGGGAAAGATTTTTTTGTCCCATAAGAGAACAATAAATTGGCTTTTGCTCTCCGATTTTATGCATAACCCGAGGTAGTCCGCCGGAGTGGTCCATTTCGGTATGATTACTGATCACATAATCAATTCTTTTAGGATCTATAATTTGACTGATACCATCAAGCAGTTCATCGGCAAATTCTTTTTTTACCGTATCGATAAGGACAGTTTTGTCATCTATGATTAAGTAAGCATTATAGGTAGTGCCTTGCTCAGTCGCATAGCCGTGGAAGTCTCGAATATTCCAGTCAATTGCCGGTAAACAATAAACACCTTCAATTACTTTTACTGGTTTCATTTTTCCTCCTCTTTTAATGATTCCGGTTTAAAATTTATTAAGGGAAAAGTTAGCTTTACTACGGTTCCTTTCCCTTCTTCACTTTTTATGCTTAGGGAAGCGTTCGAATGATCCTCAATGATGCGTTTACAGATGGGTAGTCCCAATCCCGTTCCCTGTTTTTTAGTAGTGAAAAAAGGATCGAATATTTTATCCTGATTGATGGGTGCAATCCCAGGACCATCATCAGCAATTTCAATTTCTACCTGACGATTGACCAGGCTTGATCTTATCGAAATATTGCCGGTATCATTGATTGCTTCAGCTGCATTTTTAATGATATTGATTAACACTTGCTTTAGCTTTTCTCGGTCCCCTTCGATAAATAGGTTATCGTTTTCCGGCTTAAAAGTAGTTAAAATTTTTTTCTTTTTACCATTGTCGGGAGTAAAAAGATAAACTTCGTTTAACAGTTCATTGATATCAAAAATAGTTAGATTTAAGCTATGGGGAAGATAGACTTCCCTGAGCTCCTTAAGCAAATTTTCTAACCGCTCGATCTCAGCAATAATAATATTTAACTTGTTAATGTCTTTTTCTTCCCGGAGAGATTTTTTTAGCTGTTGGGCAAATCCACCAATGATAATGAGTGGATTTTTAATTTCATGGGTAATTTCAGCTACCAGATGCCCCAATACTGCTAATCTTTGGGAATTGATAAGTCGTTCCTGAAGTTTTTTAGTTTCAGTAACATCTCGGATTAATGCGGTAAAAAATAGTTTTCCGTCCACTTCAGAGACCGAAAAAGAAATAGCGGCGGAAAAAAGTTCCCCATTTTTTCGGGTAGCGAGAAATTCAGTTTCGTGCCCAATCAAAACCGGTTTTTTGGTTTTAAGGTAGCGTTCGACTGCATTACGGTGGTTTTTGCTACAGCGGGGAGTTAAAATAATATCGAGGTCTTTTCCCAGAACCTCTTCTCGGCTATAGCCAAAGATTCTTTCCGCTGCCTGATTAAAAAAAATTACCTTATGCTCCTGGTTAATAGTAACGAAAGCTTCGTTAGTATTTTCTACTGCTTCCTGTAAGATGGTCAGGTTGCGATCTGCATTGGATGGTGGTAAAGTATTTGCCATTTTTATATTTATTCTTTCTCAAACTGCTCCTTGGATGCCCCACAGACCGGACAACACCAACTGGCGGGTAAATCCCCAAAACTGGTTCCGGGATTTATTCCGTGCTCCGGATCACCTTTTTCCGGATCATAAACATAACCGCAAATTGTGCAAACATATCTATCCATAATCTACTCTCCTTTTTATTATGAATTGGTTTTATATAAAGTTAACTGGGCTAAAAAATTTTTTATTTTCTTTTCTATTCCACTTGTTAGCTCAATGGTTGCTTCAAGACTTTTACCAGTGGAGGAAAACTCCCAATCTTGACGAGGCACGGAAGAAAAAGCCGGATATAAGTTTTGGGTGTTCCCCAGCACAATGATTAAATCAGGTCGGAATGATGGCGAAAGCTGGTGAAATGACTTTGGCTGGCGAAATGCCAAATCAATTCCTCTCTTTTTCATTGCCTTTATTACTTGTTCATTTATTTTTTCTGCTGGAGCAGTACCTACACTTTCTGCTTCTATTTTATCACCACCATAAAATTGGACAAGGGCTTGGGCTAATTGACTTTGATCACTATTTCCCTCATCTATAAAAAGGATTTTTTTTCGGCTGATTAAGGGCGTGACGAGCGAAGTTGCGTGCATCTGAGCTTCTTTTAAGGCTTCGGGGTGTTGGTTGATTTCCCCGGATTTTTCAACTCCCCGAAAGGTTAGGCTTCCTTCGTAATTAGCTCCAATTGCTTCAAAAAAATATTTTATAGTAAGCGATACTCCGGAAAAAAGTTTTTCTCCTTTAGTTGCTCCTACGGCGAGAAAATAACCTTTTCGCCAGCGGCATAGAGGATCAAAAATTTTATGGCGGTATTTTCTCGCCCAGAGAGCTTGGGTCCGGTCAATTAATGCTTTTAACTGAGCTGGAACACTATAAAAAAATATTGGAGTAGCAACTACGATAATATCTGCTTTCCAGAGTAAAGGATATATTGCCTGCATATCATCATTAATTCCACAAAATCCTTCCCGCTCACAGTTACCGCACGCAATACAAGGGGTTATTTTTTTGCTGGCAACTTCCAGAATCTCAATCTCTGCTCCTAACTGCTTGGAGGCGGTTAAGAAGTGAGAAAGCAAGATACTCGAATTACCTTTTTCACGAGGGCTACCTTGAATTCCCAGCACAAACATCTTCTACTTTTTTTGATAGAGGGGAGACATTTTTCTTAAGGTTGATACTACCTTAGTCAAAACCTCCAAAAAACGATCAACTTCACTTTCGGTGGTTTGACGACCAAAGGTTATTACTAAGGTTCCTTGAGCATCAGCATAATCTCTCCCAATGGCAATAAGTACATGGGATGCTCGCAGAGATCCAGAGGCACAGGCGGACTTAGTTGACACTTCAATATTTTCTTCATCTAACATCAAAACAATACTTTCACCCTCAATATATTTTATTGATACCGAAACCAGATTGGGCAGAGAGTATTCGGGATGTCCGTTAATTATAATATCATCGATGTTCTCTTTGATTCCACTGATAATCTTTTCTTTTATTCGCTTTAGATGGTTAAATTGAGATTCCCTTTCTTTCAGAGTTATTTCGGCTGCTACTCCCATTCCAATAATCCCAATTAAATTTTCCGTCCCCCCCCGCCTTTTTCTCTCCTGGGCCCCACCATCCAGCAAGGGCCATATATTAGTTCCTTTTCGAATATAAAGTCCACCTATTCCCGAAGGGCCATTAAACTGATTAGCAGAAAAACTTAACAGGTCTACTCCTAATTCCTGGACATCAACCGGAAGCACTCCTACTGAAGCCACAGCATCACAATGAAAGGTAATCTTTCTTTCCCGGGCAATTTGGGCAATTTCTTTTATGGGCTGTATAGTCCCAATCTCATTATTAGCATGCATAATGCTGATCAAGATAGTATCCTCTCGGATTGCTTTTCGGACATCATCAGGGTTTACTCTCCCATAGTGGTCAACAGGAATTGAGGTGGTTTCATAACCCAAAGCGCGTAAGGCTCTAATTGGCTTTAAAACTGAATTATGCTCAATATCTGAAGTAACGATATGCTTCCCCTTATCCCGTTTAGCAAAAGCCACTCCTTTAATAGCATGATTATTAGATTCGGTTCCTCCCGAGGTAAATATAACTTCATCGGGTGATGGTGCATTGATAAGTCGGGCAACTTTTTCTCGCGCTTTTTCCAGTTCAGCTGCCGCCTCTTCGCCTAATTGGTGCGAACTGGAAGGATTACCATAATCATTTTCAATTGCAGTAATCATCGCATTTTTAACTTCGGGCAAAAGTGGATTAGCCGAAATATAATCAAAATTAATGATATTCATTATCCGCATACCTCCTAAATCAAGACTGGCATGTAATCATTTTACCACACATTGGACAAGTTTTTTCCCCTTCAGGTAATTCAGTATTACAATAAGGACACTTACAAAAGTTTTTATCCGCGGTATAACACTGGTAAGCTTCACCGGTTTCTGGGGTTTTAATTTTTCCCGCTTTTCGATTTTCGTAGTCTTTAATTGCCATCTGGAGGGCATCTGCTCCCAAATTCGAACAATGTAACTTATTTTTCGGTAATCCTTCTAAGGCGTCGGCGACTGATTTATTAGTAATCTTTTTGGCTTCTTCTAAAGTTTTCCCTTTAGCCATTTCGGTTACCATACTGGAGACCGCAATTGCTGCTCCGCAACCAAAAGTTAAAAACTTTATATCCTGGATGCGGTCATTTTCCACTTTAATTGTGATTTTCATCATATCCCCACAAATAGGATTTCCTACTTCACCTACTCCATCCGCATCAGGAATTTCGCCGACATTTCGAGGGTTTTTAAAATGTTCCATTACGGTTTTCGAATACATCTTTTCCTCCTGGCTTATTTAATAAGTCAAAAGAACCAAAATCTTATAATTAGCTAACACTCATTTATAACTCTTTCTAATTCTTTTATATCGGTAATCGGTTTTTTACAACTGAATTGATCACAAATATATACCAAAGGTTTCGGTTCGAAAGCAATCCCGGAAGTTATAAAAGAGGAAACTTTTTGAATTTGCTTTTCCTCCCAATCGCGAGTTTGAAGTAATACCACTTTATTAGGAAGAAACTTTTTTTGGAGCAATTTAATTATTTCCATTGTAGTTTCATCTTTTTCTTCGCTTACAATGACTATTCTCTGAAAAGGTCCTAAAGCAAAATCGAGTGCCTGGAGAAAATAAGTTGAACCAATAGGATGTTTTACAATCTGAGAAGAAAAAGCATAAAAAATTCGCTCTCCCATTTTTTCTAAATCAGTATTCCCGGTCATCCGACTGAGGCGGAGGATATTCATCGCAGCAACTGAATTACCAGAAGGAATTGCGCCGTCGTAAACTTCTTTATTTCGGAGAAGCAAAGTTTCATTATCTTTTTCCGTATAAAAAAATCCTTCTCCCGCTTCATCGCCAAAAAGATCTATCATCGTTTCATTAATAATAATTGCTTTTTCTAAATAATCAATTTCAAAAGTTGCTTCATATAGTTCAATTAACCCCCAAACTAAAAAAGCATAATCGTCCAAAAACCCAGGATAATCACCTGGTTTTTCGTGATAGTATCTAAGAATTCTTCGGTTACAGCTTATTAATTTTTCAAAAATAAATTGAGTTGCCTTTTGGGCAGCAACAAGATATTTTGAATCACCAAGTACTTGATAACCCTTAGCATAAGCCGCGATCATAAGGCCATTCCAGGAAGTTAAGATTTTCTTGTCTTTAAAGGGATGGATGCGTTTTTCTCGAACTGCAAAAAGTGTTTTTCGAGATTGTTCTAAAATTTCTTCAAACTCTTGAGAAGACATTTTTTTTTGCTCGGCCCAGGTCTGGGTTGCAATTGTTTTATGCGGGAGATTTAGACCGGATTCAAAATTACCTTGAGGAGTGATATTATAAAATGAACAGAAAAGTTCACCAATTTCTTTGCCTAAGATCCTGATTATTTCGTCGAAGGTCCAAAGATAAAAACGGCCTTCTTTCCCCTCGCTATCAGCATCTTCGGCCGAATAAAAGCCACCTTCCGGGGAAGTTAGCTCTCTGAAGACATAGAGAAAAATTTCTTCGCTTATATTTTTAAAATTAATATCCTGGGTTAGCTGAAATGTTTCTAAATAAGCAATGGATAACAGCGCTTGATCATAAAGCATTTTTTCAAAATGAGGAACCAGCCAATTTTCATCTACTGAATAACGGTGGAAACCAAAACCAATTTGATCAAAGATACCACCCTTACTCATTTGGTTCAATGTTTTTTTTACCATTTTTAGTGCAAGCGGATTTTTGCTTCGCTTAAACCAACGCAAAAGAAAGGTAAGTTGATGGGGGGTAGGGAATTTAGGAGCGGGGAGAAATCCACCCCAATGATAATCAAACTGATTAACTAATTGCTCAAAGGCAAACACTAAAGTGGTCTCGTCTAACTGACGACCGATAGCTGGTTGGAAATGGAAAGCTTTGTGGATTGCCTCAGTAATAATCCCCGCGGATTTTTGGATTTCTTCTCGGTTATTTTTCCAGATAAGAATAATTTGATTAAGGATCTCTACTAATCCGGTCATCCCCCATCTATTGGTTTTGGGGAAATAGGTGCCGGCAAAAAATGGTTTTTTTTCCGGGGTTAAAAAAACCGAAAGCGGCCATCCCCCTTTCCCGGTAAAAAATTGGCAAACCGCCATATAAGTCTGGTCGATGTCGGGTCGTTCTTCCCGATCTACTTTAATTGCAATATAATTTTTATTGAGAATCTCGGCAATTTCCTTATCTTCAAACGATTCTTCGGCCATAACATGACACCAATGACAGGTTGAATATCCGATAGAAAGAAAAATTGGTTTATCTTCATTCTTCGCTTTTTGAAAAGCTTCATCTCCCCAGGGATACCAATCCACCGGATTGTGAGCGTGCTGCCGAAGATAAGGACTTAAACTATAAGCTAATCGGTTAATCGGGTTTTACTCCTTTTTTAAGTGGGTTTTGTCCTGATTCGGGATTTTACTTTAGCTGGCCAAACGACATTTAGAAAAGTCGATTTTTCCCCCACATTTTTTACAGATATGGGGTTTATCAAATTCGTCTGAAAAAATCTCTTTTTCGGCACCGCAATTAGGGCATTTACAAATAAAAGATTTTAGTTCTTTGAATTCTTCAAAACCTGGACAATGTTTTGGGGTGGTCATAAATCAACTCCTTTATAAATTTGTTTTTTGCGCTTTTATCATTTGCCCAATTTCTTGGCCATAAATTAATGCCTGATGGGTATCACCGATCGAGGAAAAAGAAGATTTTATTTTTAAAGCCGAATTGGGCAGTTTAAGATTAAAAATGTTTTTTAAGGTCTGATAAATGCGATCTGGAGCTTCACCACTCCACCCATAAGAGCCGAAAGCGCCGCCAATTTTTCCTTCTAAGTTAGCTTTTTCCGCCATAAAAAGCAGGGTTTTCATTTCCGTCATCATCTCTCCATGGTAGGTGGGGGAGCCAAAAACATAGCCATCGTATCCCAATAGCTCATCAAGACGGCTAATGGTTTTGGCTTGGGCTACCTTTACTTCAACTCCAGTTGATTTTATTCCCTCGGCAATTTTTTGGGCAATTGCTTCGGTTTTGCCGGTTCGAGTAGCATAAACTATAAGTGCTTTTGCCATCGCAATCCCTTTTTAGTTGGTTTTTTACAATTATTTTATGCCAGAAAGTTTGTTATTCAGGTAAACAATATGACCCATTTCTTCCCTTATAATTTCCTCAATTCGCTCTCGGTATTTTTTGTTATTAACCCCGTTTTTTAATCCGGAATAAAAAACTATCGATTCTTTTTCTAACTCAATAGCAATTTTAAGAATTTCCTTTAGATTTAAATCCGGCTTAATCCGGGTTACAGGATCTGATTTTCGGTCAAATACCTGACCATCAGCCCAGGCTTTTAGATAAGCGGAAGTCTGCTCATCAGCCTTAAAGTCAATCTCTTCCTGGCTCAAGTTAGCTCGCATCTGAGTAAATGTCTTTTCATGGGCTTTTTCCATGGCCGCAAGTTCAAGAAGAAGTTTTTTTGCTCCTTCCTCCTGCACCTGCTGGGAAGCTTTTTCATAAAAACGGGCTCCGTTTCTTTCAATTTGCTCTGCCATCTCTAAGATTTCATCCGGATTGAAAAAAATACTCATAAACCTTGCTCCTTTAATGTAGATTAAAAACTTAAATTTTAATTTTCCGATTTCCAGAGCCCATGGAGATTACAGTATTCCCGGGCAGTTAATTTGGTTGCCACGATATTAAAAGTGGCTTCCGGAGTATCCCCTGGTTTAAGGAACTGGCGATAAACTTTTCCATCCCCAATGATTTCGATCCATTCGATATAATGCTTCTCTTCCATTGGATGAGCGATGGTACCCACCTTAACCTTTACTCCGGGAGGAGTATTTTCAATTACCGGCACATGTTTTTCCCGTGCTGCATCTACGGTGTTTTCCAGAAAAAGTTTCATCGGTTTTCCGCAACAGACCAGCTCTCCTTTTCCTTCATGGAGGAGTTCTACAATATTGCCACAAATTTCACATTTATAAATCTCTAATTTCTTGGTCATGGTATGTCTCCTTTTTTAGATTATAGGTTAATTAATTCATAGGGTTTCGCCCGCAGTGTCCATTCACTTTGGGGGAATTCTTTTTTCAGGATTCCCAAACCTTCTTTCAGTGGTTTTGGGTTATGGTCAGGCAAGAATTTTGCCACTCCCAAATAAAAAATTGCTTCCGGAACTGCAAAACTCCCCGGATAATTTTCTATTACTTCATTGAGCCAATTAGTAGCTGATTCATAATTTTTTAAATTAAGTGCAGTCTTAGCTCCTTCCAAAAGGATTCGAGCACATAATTCATCAGGAGATAAAAATCCGGTAAATCGATAATGCTCCCTGTCTTCTCCATCCCTGATAGTGATTGTCGGAGTCCAGGTTACCAAATGTTTTTTAAAAATATCTCCTTGCTTGTCCCCGAAAATCCTTACTGGAATGAATCGATCCATTACTAAGTTAGTTACCTTTTCCTGACTCCAGGAGACAGCATCCAGCTGCTGACAACCAATTCACCCTGGATTAAAAAAATCTACTAAAACCAATTTCTTTTCCTGACTTGCCTGGATGGTTGCTGCCTCAATTGATTCTCCCCATCGAATCATGGTCATCCCTCCTTTTAATCAAGTTAATCATTCAAGCCAGTTTCTCGAACTGGCTTTTACTTGCGCCACAAACCGGGCAAACCCAGGATTCGGGAAGGTTCTCGAATGAAGTTCCTCCGGCAATCCTCCCATCTGGGTCTCCTTTTTCCGGATCATAAATATATCCGCAGACCGTGCACCGGTATTTGCTCCCTGATACTGGCTTTGGCTCTGCCTTTATATAGGTAGCGGCAGTTTTAGGAGTAGTCCCCCGTTTTACTTGATGATAATAAGCATAAGTCATCGGCTCACCCGGGCTTAGATTGCCCGCGTCAACAATTTCTCCTATAAAAATAGTATGGGTTCCTCCATCAATTTCTTTGACCACTTTTGCCTCAATAAAGCCGAGAGAATTATCTAAGATTATAGGTGAATGAGTGATTCCGATTTTGAAATTTACGCTGGCAAACTTATTATGTTCACGACCTGATTTAAACCCAAAATTACCAATAAAGCTTAAAGGAGTATCTTGAGAAAGAATCATAATTGAGAATACTTTGCTTTCTTTTATATACTCATGGGTGAGATTTTGTTTATTAATACTGATTGCAATTGTTGGTGGCTCTGAGGTGATTTGCATCACCGCATTAGCAATTTGCCCGTTAATTTTATCTTCCTTTTTTGAGCAAATTACATACACTCCGTAGCTTAATTTAAACAATGCGCTAAGTTCCATAGCTTTTTATATCCTCCTTGATTTCTGGCTAGCTTTAATCCGGCATTTGAATTTCTTTTTTAATCTGGTTATTGCTCTCAACTATTTTTGATTAAAGCCTGGTCGATCCGGTTAGAATCGAAGCCGACAATTACTTCATCCCCAATCACAATAACCGGAACACTCCGGGCTCCGGAAATTTGTATCATTTCCTGGGCAGCCTCCCGGTTTTGGCTTACATCAACTTCTTTATAATTGATCCCTTTCTGCGAAAGATATTCCTTTGCGGTTTTGCAATGGGGACAGGTGGGCATGGTATAAATCTTTACTTCCTTTAACAACATAGTTTTCTCTCCCAAAATAAAAAAACAATCAATTTAAGTTGACTTGCATTTGGGACAAATTCCTAAGACTTCTAATCGGTAATCAACAATTTTATAATCAGTTGCTTTTTGGAAGTAATCCTCGATTACTTTGAGCGGATCAATTCCTACATCTTCGACTCGACCACATTTTATGCAGCGGATATGATAGTGATTTTGGAAATTTCCGTCATAACGTTTTTGCCGTCCCGCCCATTCTAACTTCTGAATAATTCCATGCTCGGACAGAAGCTCTAAGTTGCGATATACGGTTGCCAAACTTATTCGGGGCAAACGTTGCCGCACCATTAAAAAAACTTCATCTGCCGTGGGGTGCGAATTAGTCTTTTTTAACTCTTCCAGAATCACTTGTCGCTGCTCAGTAAGCAAAAGTTTTTTTTCTGATTTCCCGGGCAATTGGATTTTACTTTTTATCTTTTTCATTTTGACCAACCAATTGAGGGTCAATATTTCCGGAACCAGCTCCACCACATTCCGGAGTATAGCAAGTAATGTCAACAAAAGTGCATTCTTGCTGACAGGAGGGACACTTATCAGGTGGGGAGTTTGTCTCGGCAATATAATTACATTGATTGCATTTCCAAAAAACCATTTTTACTCCTTTCATTAATTTTACCAATTCTCAGCCAAAAGTTCAAAATAAGCCTGAGGGTGAGCACACGCAGGACATTCCTGAGGTGCCTCCTCGCCTTCATGAATGTAACCACAATTCCGGCATTTCCAGACCACTACTTTATCTTTTTTAAATACTTTTCCTTCAGTTAAGTTTTTTAGTAAACCGAGATATCGTTTCTCGTGTTGCTTTTCTGCTTTAGCAATGCTGCGAAAAACCTCAGCAATTTCCGGAAACCCTTCTTCATCAGCTATCCGGGCGAACTCAGGATACATTTGGGACCATTCATAATGTTCTCCGCTGGCTGCTTCTTTCAAATTGGTGATGGTATCTCCGATTATTCCGGCGGGAAATGAAGCAATTATTTCTACTTCTCCTCCTTGAAGGAACTTAAATTCCCGTTTGGCATGTTCTTTTTCTTGGTCAGCAGTTTCAAGAAAGAAACCGGCAATCTGTTCGTATCCTTCTTTTTTTGCCTGAGAGGCAAAATAGGTATAACGGTTTCTTGCCTGAGATTCTCCGGCAAAGGCAGTCAATAGGTTTTTTTCCGTTTTACTTCCTTTTAATTCCATATTAACACCTCCTAAAAATTTAATCAATATTAAAATAATAGTAACAATTATTATTAACAAAATAAGATTGTTTGTCAAGGAAAATTTTTGTGATTGGTAAAAAATTAGTGAAATAAAACAAAATGTCATGTTGAACTGGTTTCCGCATACCATAAGATTCCGAAACAAGTTCAGTATGACAAAATGGGAAAGGAAGATTCTGGAAGGAGTTCAGCCTGGCAGGAAAAAATGAAACATAAAAACGAGTTTGGAATGAGAAGAAATGGAATTTTTTGGTAATTTTTTTAAAGTGGGGTCATTTTTTCTTTAGAAATTATAATGGGATTTCAACTAATTATCGTAACATCAGTTTTAAGTTAATTTCGGAAGTGAAATATTTAAAGTGAAAAGTGGTGCTTGTTTTTATTTTGGCAAAGTGGTATGAAAGAAAAACAAAACGTAGCGAGAAAATTAACTGATTGGGTTAGGAGAATAGTTATATGGCTAAAACTATTCAAGAAATAAATGAAAAAATAAAGCGAGGAGAAGTGGTAGTGGTTACTGCCGAAGAAGTGATTGATATAGTAGCCGAGGAAGGGGTAAAAAAAGCAGCTCAAAAAATAGATGTAGTAACCACAGGAACCTTTGGTCCGATGTGCTCCTCAGGCGCATATTTTAATGTCGGCCATACTCGACCGCGGATTAAATTCGGAGGAGGAAAGGTATATCTTAATGATGTCCCTGCCTATGCTGGAATAGCGGCAACTGATTTTTATCTCGGTGCAACCGCACTTCCTGACGAAGATCCGCGAAATTCAGTATTTCCGGGGAAATTTGAGTATGGGGGAGGGCATGTAATCGAAGATTTAGTAATGGGTAAAGAGGTGCGATTGGTCGTCCAGACTTATGGGACTAATTGTTACCCGAGGAAGAAGTTAGAAACCTGGATTGGGTTAAAAGATATGAATGAAGCGGTTCTTTTTAATCCGCGCAATGCCTACCAGAATTATAACGTTGCAGTTAACTTATCTGATAAAGTGATTTACACTTATATGGGAATGCTGATGCCCAAATTAGGAAACGCTAATTATTGTAGTGCGGGACAGCTTTCTCCTCTGTTAAATGATCCCGAATACCGGACGATCGGAGTGGGTACCCGAATATTTTTGGGAGGAGGAATTGGTTATGTGGTTTGGAATGGCACTCAGCATAACCCCAGTGTGTTGAGAGGAGAAAACCGGATTCCTCTTCGGCCTGCCGGAACCCTTGCGGTTTTAGGCGATTTAAAAGCGATGAGCCCTAATTGGCTTAGGGGGGCTTCATTAGTGGGTTATGGGTGTAGCCTGGCGGTAGGGATCGGTGTTCCGATTCCGATTTTGGATGAAGAGGTGCTAAGGGCTACTGCGGTCAAAGATTCAGATATTTGGGCTCCGGTGGTTGATTACAGTCAAGATTATCCCCAGCTCGAATCAAAAATCTTAGCGGAAGTTAATTACTCGCAATTAAAAAGTGGAAGGATTGAATTAATGGGGAAAAAAGTTCCTACCGGAGGATTATCCTCATATTTTAAGGCACGGGAGATAGCTAATATTTTGAAATCCTGGATTAAATCAGGAAGGTTTACTCTAACCGAACCAGTAGCTTCTCTACCGGATTCAAGGACAGGGATTGTCTTTAAAAACTTAATTGAACGACCTTTATCCAGTAAAACGGAGTAAAAATGCCTAAGCGTAAACTTTTACTTACTTTTCCGCCTAATTTGGTTGATAAACCAATTACCTATCATCTAGTTAAAGATTATGATTTGGAACTTAATATCTTGCGGGCTCGAGTAACCCCGAAAGAAGAAGGGAGACTGATTGTTGAACTTAGCGGAGAAGAAGAAAAATTAAAATCAGGTGAAGAATTTCTTATTGCGGTGGGGGTAGGGGTAGAACCGTTGGCGTTGGATATTATTTTTTATGAAGATCGATGCACTCAATGTACTGCTTGTGCGGGAGTTTGTCGGTCGGGGGCAATCACGGTTGAACGGAAAGAAATGAAAATTATTTTTGAAAAAGAAAAATGTATTGCTTGTGAACTTTGTATCACTGCTTGTCCTTTCCATGCAGTAGAAATTAAGTTTTGATAATGAGCCGAATCAATTTTTTAACCTCACTTAATTTTACTATTTTACTTTTGATTTTTTTGGCGTTGGTCTTAATTGTTGGGACAGTTGTTCCTCAAAATCTAACTGAGTTTGAATACCTGAGCCGTTATTCGGCTGATTCCTATAAGATATTAAAGTGTTTAGGAATATTTGATATTTACCATTCCTGGTGGTTGGTAAGCTTACTCTTTTTGCTTTGCGTTAATTTAATTGTTTGCTCGATTAAAAATTTCCCCCGACTCAAGCGATCACTTTCCCAAGTTAATGAGAAATTGACGGATTTTCAGTTAAAAAATTTGCCATTTAAAGTTACCCTAAGAAAAAATTGCTCGGAGGAAGAAGCAAAGAAAAAGGTAGCCGCAGTTTTAAAGAAGTTTTTCCATTCTCAGAAAGAAATAACCGATCAAGCGGGAGTATACTTTTTTTGCCAAAAATATCGTTATTCCCGCTGGGGTTTTTTTATCACCCATCTGAGTATAGTGATTATTTTAATCGGCGGAATGATCAGTAGTCTATGGGGAATAAAAGGTTGGGTTAAAATTAGGGAAGGAGAAACAGTAAACCAGATTCTACTTCCCGATCACACCAAATATCGCCTTGACTTTGATATTAAGTGTGACGCTTTTGCGATAACTTATTATCCGGATGGTACTCCCCGGGATTATAAAACCACCCTTACGATTTTTGAAAAGGGAGTAAAGCAATTAACTAAAGTGATTGAAGTAAATCACCCATTAAAGTATCGAGGGTTTTCCTTTTATCAGGAAAGCTTTGGTGAAGCTCCGGATCCCACGGGAGAAATAATTCTGCGGGTGAGAAAACGAGGAAGGGAAGAAGGAGAAAAAGTGGTTTCTCTCCGGCCAGGAGAAAGTTTTTCCCTTTTTGATCCTGGCTGGGTAGTAAAGGTGAATCGATTTTTTACGGATTTTGTTCGGGATGAAAAGGGCGAGGTTTTTAATCGCTCATTTGAACTTCGCAATCCTGCGTTGGAATTATTAATATTTAAGGAAGGTAAGCTGAAATACCAGACCTGGGTTTTCCAAAGATTCCCTGATTTTCACGGAAGCAAAGGTGAATACCAATTTTTAATTCAAGATATTAAGAAAAAAGTTTATACTGGACTCCAGGTTAACCGCGACCCCGGGGTAAATGTGGTCTGGCTTGGCTGTATCCTCATTATCTTGGGAATTTTTCTTACCTTTTTCTTTTTTCATTATCAACTTTGGGTATGGATTAAACCGAAAAAGGATGGCCTTGCATTAATAATTGCTGGCAATGCCCATAAGAACCGAAGTCAATTTAAAAAAATATGGGAAGAAATTAGAATTGCAATTGACCAAACTTTTTGATAACTAAGAAATATGCTTAGTAATAAAATCCTCAGCGTAGTTACTTTTGTTTACCTTTTTAGCACCCTGCTTTATTTTGTTTACTTAGTTGCGCGAAAGGAGGTAATAGGGAAGTTAGCTACGGGAATAACTACTGCCGGGCTTTTGGGACAAATAATATCTTTTTCTCTCCGCTGGAAAGAATCCTATACCTTCGGTTATGGACATATTCCCCTTTCTAATCAGTTTGAGTCAATGGTATTTTTCGCTATGATGATTATTTTGATTTATTTGCTCTGGGAAAGAAAATTCAAAGTAAAAACTATGGGGGCTTTTGTTACTCCGATTGCTTCGGTTTTATTGGCACTTACGACCATTACGCGCTCCTTTGCCAATGAAATTCAGCCCCTGGTGCCCGCTCTCCAGAGCAACTGGCTCACTTATCATGTCATTACTTGCTTTTTGGGCTATGCTGCTTTCGCTGTTTCCTTTGGAGTAAGCGTTATGTATCTAATTAAGGTTAGTAGTAATTGGAGGGAATTAGGGATATTGCCGGATGCCGCTATTTTAGATGAAATTAATTATAAAGCTATTGCAATTGGATTCCCGATGCTAACTCTGGGAATTATTACTGGTGCGGTTTGGGCGAACTATGCCTGGGGAAGCTACTGGAGCTGGGATCCAAAAGAAACCTGGTCACTTATTACCTGGTTTTTTTATGCTGCTTTTCTTCATGCTCGCTATACCCGGGGATGGGGTGGAAAAAAAACCGCTTTCCTTTCTATCATCGGGTTTCTTGCCGTTATTTTTACCTATTTTGGAGTAAATTTGCTTCTTTCTGGACTTCATAGCTACGCTTAGATTTTTTCTCTCGGGTTAAGGAGAATCCAGTATGAATATTACTATGATCGGAACAGGTTATGTGGGATTGGTTTCGGGAGCAGGATTAGCCGATTTTGGAATGACAGTTATTTGCGTGGATAAGGACGAGGAAAGAATTAAACAGCTAAAACGAGGGGTGCTTCCTTTTTATGAACCAGGCTTAGAGGAATTAATTGAACGGAATGTAAAAAATGGGAGGTTATTTTTTGAAACTGACCTTAACTCCGCAGTGGAGCGATCTTTAGTTATTTTTGTGGCGGTGGGAACTCCGGATAACGGCCAAGGGCAGACCGACCTTTCCCAGATCGAAGAGGTAGCATTGAGCTTAGGAGAACTGATTAATGAATATAAAGTCCTGGTCATTAAAAGCACGGTTCCGGTGGGGACTAATCGCTGGTTCAAATCCCAGGTAGAAAAAAAGCTAAAACCGGGGATTGAAATCGATATTGTTTCTAATCCCGAATTTCTAAGAGAAGGTTCAGCAGTTGCGGACTTTATGCGACCTGACCGGGTGGTAATTGGTACGGAAAGCCTGCGGGCTCTGGCAATTATGAAAGACATTTATCGTGCTCTTTATCTTATTGAAACACCTTTTGTTTTTACGAACTTAGAGACCGCAGAGTTAATTAAATATGCGGCGAATGCTTTTTTAGCCACCAAGATTTCCTTTATCAATGAAGTGGCGAACTTCTGTGATAAAATAGGTGCGGATGTCCATCAAGTAGCTAAGGCATTGGGATTGGATAAACGAATTGGACCAAAATTTCTCCACCCTGGTCCTGGATTTGGTGGTTCATGTTTTCCCAAGGATACCCTTGCCTTTGTTGACCAGGGGAGAAAATTTGGAAGTCCTTTAACTATCGTTGAAGCTGTAATCAAAGTTAACCAGAACCAAAGGAAGTTAATGGTGGAAAAAATTGAAAAAGCTTTGGGAGGAGTACTGGAAGGGAAGACTATCGGAGTTTTAGGGCTTACTTTTAAACCAAATACCAGCGATGTCCGCGAATCACCGGCAATTGAGATTATCCGAGCGCTATTAAATAAAGGGGCAAAAATAAAAGCCTATGACCCAGAAGGGATAAATGAATTTAAAAAAGTAGTGGAATCAGAAGACCTCAGTTATGGCACGGATGCTTATTCCGTAGCCCAAGGTGCTGATGCTTTAGTGATTCTTACGGAATGGAATGAATTTCGCAACCTCAACCTGGAAAAACTAAAAAAACTATTGCGTCAGCCAGTGCTGTTAGATTTAAGGAATATTTATGAGCCAGAAAAAATGGCTGCCCTGGGTTATAGATATGTGGGGGTTGGCCGGGGAAATTCAAGAAAAAACTAAATGTTTAATTTTAAACTGTTTAACATTGAACTTTAACTTATTAAATTTTTTGGAAAATTTTTTAAAAACCGCTTGACATTTATCTTCAATTGAATAAACTATAAGTTCCTGAGGGGAGAATTATGCTGGGGAAAATCTATGTTAACCACCATAATCTATATCTATATTAACCACCTATTTAAGAAAGGAGTGACAGGATGAAGAAGAACAGGATGAAGAAGAATTTAAACTCAAAGGTAAAGGTTTTTCTTATGTTAATGGCAGTATTAATAGCAATATGCTTAGGTGTCTCACCGATCTCCTATTCGCAGGAAGCTACTCCTTCTGCCGAAAGTGAGCAACCAACCGCAAAAACCCCCGAGCGCCCTACCATTAATTTTAATAACTCCTTTTATTCCCAATATATCTGGCGGGGTTATGAGCTTAGTCACAATAGCTTTGTTATGTTTCCAACGGTTACTGTGACCTATAAGGGTTTTTCTTTAAATTGGTGGGGTGACATTGATACTGATTATGCGGGTGAGCCGGAAGGAGTTCAGTGCTGGGAGCAAGATTATTTAGCCTGGTATAGCAACTCGTGGAAGAAGTTAAATTATACTATTGGCTATATTCACTATAATACCAAGAATCATGCGCACTGGGATACTCAGGAAATGTGGGTGAGTTTAGGGCTGAATACGCTTTTAAGTCCCACCTTCAGTGTTTGGTATGATATTGAAGATAGTGGTTCCTGGTACTATAATCTGGCGGTTTCGCATAGCATTCCTATCTCCAAAGAGCGGGTCTGCTGGAAGAATGATTTGTCCCTTGACCTTGGAGGTTCGGTAGCCTACTACTGGCAGGATGATTGGACCAAGGTAAAGGTCAATTATAGCGCCTGGCATGATGGTCATATCTGGGCAGGACTTAAGATTCCTTTGACTGATGTATGTTCGATAACTCCTAAAATTGAGTACTCATTCCCCTTAAGCCATAAGGCAAATGATAATATTAAGGCAGCCAGCTTTGATGGTAATGATTCGCAGTTTGTTTATGGGGGACTTATTTTAGATTATAATTTTTAGGTAAAATTCCGGCTTGATGGAATTGCCGGAGTAAATTAACCTGACTTTTAAAATGAAAAGGAGGTCGCCTATGAAAAAGAAGTTATTAAAAATTATTGTTGCTGGCATTATATGTCTTGGATTTATTTCCCTATCTACTTACTGTGAGGCAATTACTATTAAAGAAGTTAAACCAGGGGAAGATGTATTTGCCTACATTACCCGGATAAAGGGAGCTTTTGATCAGACCCTTTATCGCCAGGTAATCGGAGCTGCTAATGCCTTTAAGGAGGGTGATCAGGCATTAGGAGTTGCGGCGGATGATAATATTAGCCGGGAGAATGCACGAAAGCTATTAGCCAATACTAAGATCAAAGACTTGCACGCGCATCCCTTGCTGGCGGATAACCTGCAAAAGTTTCTCTGGCAAACTACTGACCCGGACAAATATAACAAAATTAAGGATTGGACTTTAGGACAGTTAAAAGATTTTCTTTTGACCAAGAGTGAAGCAGAAATTAAAGAAATTATGGGAGGATTAAATAGTGAAGTAATTGGCTGTATCCCTAAGTTGATGAGCAACCAGGAACTGATTGCAGTTGACAAGAAAATATTTAATCCTTTGCCGGGTCGAAAAATCGGAGCCCAAGGGTATATGAGTGCTCGAATTCAGCCTAATTCTCCTACTGATGATCCGGAGGAAATCGTGTGGCAGGTTTTTGATGCCTGGAGTTATGCAGTAGGAGATTTGGTAATAGGCACCAATCCGGTGGATAGTACTAAAGAAAGCGTGATGCGGATTGAAAAAGCGCTAAAAGATGTAGTGGAAACTTTCAATTTAAAGGGAACTATTCCTTGGTGTGTGCTTGCGCATATCGATATTCAGCGAGAAATTTTCAACGAAAATCCCGAACTGGTTAATTTTATGTTCCAGAGCTTGGCAGGAACTGATGCTGCCAATAAAACTTTTGATGTGACCGTAGAAAAGATGATTGACCATGCTCGATCCCGAAAAGGTCAACGCTTCGGGCTCTATTACGAAACCGGACAGGGAGCAGACTTTACCAATGGAGCAGCAGAAGGGGTAGATATGGTGGTCTTAGAATCCCGTAAGTATGGTTTTGCCCGAGGACTGAAACAGGAACTGGCAAAAGTACAGCCACTGGGAGCATATACCCACTTTAATGATGTGGCAGGATTTATTGGTCCGGAAGTGTTTCGCTCGCGCGAGCAATTAGTCCGTTGCTGCCTGGAAGATATTTTGATGGGTAAACTCCATGGTCTTTGTGCAGGATTGGATATTTGCTCGACCCTTCATATGTCAGTAAGTCTTGATGACCTCGATTGGTGTATTGATCAGATTATGCCTGCTAATCCAGCTTACCTGATGGGACTTCCTACGAAAAATGACCCGATGTTAAGTTACTTAACCACTGCTTATCAGGACCATGTTCGGATTCGAGAGAAATTTGGTTACAAGGTGGACGATGCCATGTGGGAATTCTTTAAGCGAATTGAGGTGATTGACCAGAATGGAAAACCCACTGTCCACTTTGGTGATCCAGTATGGGTATATTATCAATACTGCCGGGCAAAAGGTGATAAACGGTCCCAGGATGTAATCATGGCGGAAGGTAAAAAGAAATTTGATGAAATTCATGGTACATGGTTAAAAACCGGCTATCGTGTTCCCCTTGCGGCGGGTTACGGAAAAAATATTTGGGACTTAAATCCTGAGTTAGACAAGAGAATTCGGGAACTTTATGCGGATGCCAAGAAAGCAATTTGGGCGGAGTTTACTCCCGAATTTATAAAGAGCATTCCCAATGCAGTAACAATCGCCACTCTTTCTAAAGACCGGGAGAATTATATTGTGCGTCCTGATACTGGTGAACAGTTGAGTGAAGAAGCAGTGGCAACTTTGACTAAACTTCGCGATTCCTGGAAAGGGAAAGAACCTGATGTTCAGATTGTGATCTGTGACGGCTTAAATGCTAATTCAATCATGACCGAAGGGCATCTTATGCCGTATCTTAATGAAGTACGCAAAGAACTTAAAGCTGCAGGAATAACTGTAGGGGAACAAAATATCGTGGTTAAAAGTGGGCGAGTAAGAGCTGGTTACGCGATTGGAAATATTCTATTTGAAAAATCTGACCCTAATAAACACCGGGCAATACTTAATATCATTGGCGAACGTCCAGGTACGGGTCAGAATGCATTTTCAGTATATATTGCTGCGCCTAAGGCGAAGGTTTGGGCGGAAAAGACTTGTGACCACAATATTGTAAAAGTGGTGTGCGGTATTTCCAATATGGCTACTAAACCGGAAGATGCGGCCAAAATGACCGTAAAATTACTTAAGCAGATGTGGTCAATGTAATTAACCCTCAAAGCAATTTAAGTAGGATAAATTGTGATAGCTACTACTAATAAAAGGGGCACATTTAAATGTGCCCCTTTTATTTTTTATTTAGTTAACTCAGAAATAGATACCTTTGCTTTTTATTCAGATAAATCTTAGGGCGAAGATTAAATGGAATTAGATTCTAAAAAAAACTTAGAATATACCACCCCTTCTCTTCTTGAAAAAATTAAGTTATACATTGCTGCATTGATTGGAGTTCCTTTTTATCGCTACGGAGAATTCGGTAATATTTGTTATGCGGTGGGCAAAAATATCCTGGATGGAGTAGTGCTTTATACTATGTTTTCAATGGCGGAACAGGAGCTTAAAGTAGCCGCAATTTTGGGGGTAGTGACCAAATATGCTTACCCCGGGATAACTATTATATCCAGCACTTATACATCTTCTTTTGTTGATGGTCTCGAGAATCTCCCTAAGATTAATAGTCAGGTTCGGAAGTTAATTGTAGCTCAGTTAATAATTGCCTTTGGACAATCATTAGGGGCAGTTTGGTTGATGCTTTGTTTCCCTCCGATATTTAAATTTTTTTTTCACGGGGCGCCAGTAAGTGCCTATTTATTAGTTTTATTTTATCTTTTGCATCATGTATGTGATGGCTCGGCCCAAATTGCAGAAGGAAGGACCTGGTTTAAAATTGTCGAAATTAAAATTCGTCAGGGGGAAAATTTAAAGCTGGCAAAAAATTTTTGGGTAATATATACCCTGGCACAAAATTTCCAGCTTTTGCTTGGTCAGGTGTTTATTTGGGCGGCTTTAGGTATTACTACTGCTTTTTCTCCCCATCTTACCTCTCCGGCAGTTATAGTTACTGTATTTTTAGGATTTTTTGCAGTAGTAATTTCCAAATTTATTTTGCCGGTGGCTTATAAATTAAGACTTTGTTATTGATTGAAATATGTTGGAGCTGGCAAATATTAGATTTGAAATTGCAAAAAAGTTGATTCTGGATGGTATTTCCGTTGCATTTGAGCCAAATAAAATTCACGGCATCATTGGCCCAAATGGTTCAGGCAAATCAACTTTGTTAAAAAATATTTGCCGCATCTGGGAACCTCAAAGTGGGACAATTTTTATCAATAATAAGGACTACCGCTTAATTTCGCGTAAAGAGCTAAGTAAAATTGTTACTCTGGTACCTCAGCATGCTCAAGTAAATTTTCCGATTCCGGTTTATGACTTGGTAGCTATGGGCCGTCATCCCCATTTGGGTAGGTTTGAAGGTTTGAAAAAGAAGGACCGGGAAATAGTGGAGTGGGCATTGAAGCAGACTAATATCTATGAATTAAAAGATAGAAATATTAATGAACTATCAGGTGGAGAAGGGCAGCTGGTAATTATTGCCCGGGCTTTTGTCACTGAAGCACCGGTGATATTATTAGATGAACCAACTGCTGAACTTGATATAAAACATACTCTGGCTATTATCCAGATTTTATCGCGCTTTAAAGAACAAGGTAAAACTATTTTGGTAACGATTCATGATTTGAATCTTGCTCGCAAATTCTGTGATACCGTTTCTATTATTCACCGGGGAAAAATTTTTTTTACCGGTTTACCTGAAGCCGCATTTTCGGAAGAGCATATCCGTGAAGTATTCGAGGTTAAGGTCAAAGAAATAAAAATGAATTCTACTGTTTTTTTAGACTTTTATATTTGATAAAATAATAAAAATTTACTCGGAAAAAGTCATGGAAAAAAAGTTTCTCCATTTGATTGTAGTGTTAGTATTTTTTTCGGTATTGACAATTTTTGAAGAGTGTCAATCCAGTAATCAGGGTAAGCCAATTACCCCTTTTGATATGCAAGAATTAAAAAAATCTTTAAGCTTCGTTCGTAGCACTAAACCAAAACTGGATACCTGGCCCCGGTTAATCCGATACCCATTTAAAATTTACGATTTTAAGACTGACACTTTTAACCAAGAAGAGCGGATTTTGGAAATTAAAAAAAAACCGGAGCGGATTATTCCTCATGCCGTGGGGGTAGCGGAAATTTTATGGGCAATCTGTCCGCGTTACCGTCTAATTGCTTTTAATGAATTTTCCGCTGATCCAGAATTCAGTTTTATTGCGGAAGAGGTGAGGGCACAAGGAAAAATTTTTCAATCCCGGCAGACTGAATTAATTATTGGTTACCAGCCGGACCTAATTTTTACTGTGTTTTATTCCGGTACCGAGTTTAAGGAAAAATTAAATCAGGCGAAAATTCCTTATTGTGATCTGGGATATTTCGGCACGATTGATTCAATAAAGGAACAAATTATTCTTATTGGCAAGATTATTGGAGAAGAAAGCAATGCTGAAGCATTGGTGGAATTAATTAATAAAAAGATTCAGGAGTTACAGGACAAGCTTCCTAAGTTAGAAAAACCGATCCGCGTTCTTTACTATGATGAAGGCGGGTATATCCCGGGAATCTCCTCGAATTTTAATTCTATTTGTGAAATAATTAAAGTTATCAATGTCGGAGCTGAACAAGGAATTAAATCCTGGGCACAAATCGATTATGAAACTTTACTAAAATGGGATCCAGAGATAATAATAGTTCCTGAAAGCAGTAACCTTAAGAATCAACTTATGAGTAATAAAATTCTTTCCCATTCTCGGGCAGTCAAAAATAAAAAGATTTTTACTATTCCGGGAGTTTATCTCCGGGTTGATTCCCAATATATGTTGTTAAGTGCCAATCTACTTGCGGGAATAATTTACTTTTCAGGAGATTCGGGTGATCAATAAAAAAGAGCTTTTTTATCTTATTATTTTGTTAAGTTTGGTTTTTTTAGGAAGTTTTTTTTCTTTGACTTCAGGGGAATGGCCAATTAAGGTTCCAGAAGTATTAAAGATTGTTTTAGTTAAATTAGGTCTGATTACTGCAAACACAAATCCGGTTGAGACTACCATTGTCTGGGATGGAAGACTTCCGCGATTTATTGTAGGTTTTTTGGTAGGATTTTCTTTAGGTGGAGCAGGAACAATTATGCAGGGAATATTTAAAAATCCAATGGCAAGCCCCGGGGTTATGGGAATTGATTCTGGGGCTGCATTGGGTGCTGTGCTGGTGATTTATTTAGGGCTGGCCGGAAAGTCATTATTCGCTCTGCCGCTTTCTGCGATAGTTTTTTCTTTAGCTACCTTGATTATGGTCTTTATTATTGCCACTCCCCGGGGACAACTTTCAATATCTACTCTTCTTCTGGCGGGAATTGCCTTGAATTTTATTTTTGGTGCATTAACTTCTTTTGTGATAACTTTAAGCACCCGGGAGTTTGATGTGGGGCGGGTAATTGTAACCTGGCTTATGGGTGATTTAAATAATCGCTCTTGGGAGCATGTGAGCATAGTATTCCCTACCACCATTATTGCTTTAATTGGCACCCTTTTTTTTGTTAAGGACCTCAATTTACTTATGCTCGGAGAAGAAACTGCGGCTAATCTCGGGGTTAATATTAAGCTTGCTCGCAATGCTTTGTTATTTTTCTCTTCTATTGAAACCGGAGGGGCAATTGCAGTTTCCGGGGTAATTGGTTTTGTCGGGCTGGTTGCTCCTCATATTATGCGTAGCCTTATAGGGCCAGATAATAAAAAACTTATTTTTTATGCCGGTCTGTTAGCCGCAGTTTTTGTCATCTACGCTGACTTGTTCGTTCGATTAATTGTCAAGGTGGATCTTAAGATTGGGATTATTACTTCCTTATTGGGAGGACCGTTTTTTCTTTATTTAATTATTAAACACCGAAAGCGTTTTGAGTATCTATAACGAGGTTTAATAAATGATGGCTTCTTTAGAATTAAATCGGGAAAACAAATTCGACTTCTTTGCTAAAAAAATTGAACAGGTAAAAACGGAAATTGCCAAAGTTGTTATTGGTCAGGAGGAAATGATTCAACTTATGATTTTATCCCTTATTGCCAAGGGGCATATTCTTTTGGAAGGAGTGCCGGGGCTGGCAAAAAGCCTGGCAGTAGAAACTTTTGCCAGGGTGATTGGGGGAGATTTTCGGCGCTTCCAATTTACTCCCGATAAGTTGCCCAGCGATATAACTGGTACTATGGTATATAATGACAAAGAGAAAAAGTTCGTATTTTATTTTGGTCCAATTTTTTGCAATATTTTCCTTGCCGATGAAATTAATCGTGCTTCTCCCAAGGTGCAATCAGCATTATTACAAGCAATGCAGGAAAAGGAGATAACTATAGAACGAGAACGTTACCTTCTTCCAGAGCCATTTATGGTGCTTGCTACCCAAAATCCGATTGAACAGATTGGTACTTATCCTTTGGCGGAATCGCAAATTGACCGGTTTATGGTAAAATACGATGTCGGTTATCCGAATAAAGAAGAAGAATTGGAACTTATTCGAAGGAAAAATGCAAATTTTGATCAATTAAAAGCTGAAGTAAAAACTGTTCTCACTCCGCAAGAAATCATTGAGATTCAAAAGCTGGTTCATGACCAGGTGCGAGTCAGTGCGAAACTTATGGATTATATCTTAAATCTTTGTATTGCTACTCGTCCCAATGAAACCTATAAATATCAAAAATTACCTGCTGATCTCCATAAATATATTCGGCTGGGAGCTTCGCCTCGGGCAAGTGAATTTTTACTTGCTTTATCTAAGTCTTTTGCTTTTTCTCAGCGGAGGAATTATGTAAATTTTGATGATGTAGCCACTTGCGCTGCCCATGTTCTCCGCCATCGTATTCTTTTAAACAGTTTTGCTCTTTCTCAACAGATTACTACAGATATGCTTATTGATGAAATAATTAAAATGGTCAGACCGTATTAAAATGGACAAAACCGAAAAAAGCCTTCTTGATAAAAGAAGATTATTAGATATATTTATCAGCCATCGTATCCATTCTCCTTTTCCGGGTGACTGGGAAAGTACTTTTAAAGGGTTGGGTTATGAGTTCTGGTCACTTCGGGAGTTAGTTCCCGGGGACCCTTTTAGCAATATCGATTGGAAAGCAACCGCCAAGACCGGACATTACTATATCCGAGAATATCTTGCCGAAAGCTATTTCAATGTTATGATTCTTTATGATATCAGCGCATCGACCGGCTTTGGAAGAAAAGAATTTCTTCAGGCTCAAGTAGCAGTTTCTATTGCTTATAGTGCTATTATTACCAACAACGGATGCGGGTTAATTTTATTTGCGGATGATATTAAGGGATACATACCACCGCGGATGGGACGCTCCCATTTTATGGAGATTTTGGATACAATTGTCAAGGTTAAACCTTACCCCTGCCGAACCACCCGACTTCAAAATGCTTTAACTAAATTAATTACCGAAGTTCCGGAAAGTCTAACTTTTATTTTATCTGATTTTTTATATCCGTTGGACTTTACTTATAGTTTTCACCGAACCGCTCATGGCACCACCAAACATGAGGTTAAGGCAATTCAGGTGCTGGAAAATGGAGAAATTTCGCTTCCGGTCGATTCTCAAGGAATTCTTCCGCTCTATGATTATGAAAGTGGGGAAACCACCTTATTTGATTTGAGTAAGTGGAAGATTTATAATCAGAAAATGGAGGAGGTGCACAAAAAAATTAAGCAACGGCTTGAACGAGCCGGTATTGATTTAGTTATAATAACCCCAGAAGATGATTTCCAAAAAAAGATAAATGCGTTTATGAAACGACCAGCATTTCTCGACTAAAATATGGTAGGTTAATAGCAATGAAAGATAAATACTTCAGCAAAAAAATTATATTTTTTATCTTGGCTCTTTGGTTTTGCTTTCCCAATAATGAGTGTTGGGCAATAACCCGTTTTAGCCAATTTACTCTGGAGAAAAAAATTCCGGTTGATTTTAGCTTGGAAGAATTTTGGTTTATGGAGAAAGGAGAAAAAGTAATTGCAGATATTAGCCTGAACTGGATTACCGTGGTATTTAATCCTGCTTTACCATCAGGGAATACTTTTATTAATGAACCGAGAGAACCCTCTGAAGTTTTTATCTCAGAAAAAGCCAGAGATTTAATAAACCGGTATCCGGATTTAGTTGACTATCTTCATGATAAAAACTTAGCCGAAGATGCTTGTTTTTTTAGTTTGAAAGCAGGAATGACTATTACACAACTTAAGCAACTAATTACAGATTTAAATCAGGAGGAAGTGATTTACTTTGTTCATCCCGCGCTTATTTTCAACAATAGGACATATGCTTTTTTTAATCTTCTTAACATTAAATGGAAATCAAGTTCTGACCTAACCCGCCGTGACCGGATTCTTCAGCAAGCTTGTATTACTTTTGACGAATCGGAAAATATTTATCGGGTAAACCTTTTTGAGATCCCTTTTTTTACTGCGCTCCATTTATTGGAAGAAGATATTAGTGTTCTTGAGGCTACACCTTATCTCGTCGAAATTAAGCCATCGATCGAAGTAAATCTAAACCTACCAATAAATGGAGCGAATATTGGTGAACCAATACCATTTATTATCACCATTAATTTTTCCGATCGAGTAAGCATAGATCCAAGTTCAGTGTCTAATATATCTCTCCGGCCGACTAACCTTCAACGAGAACTTTTTGATGTTAGCTTTGATCCTTATGATCCTGCTGAAGTTGTTCGTCAAAGCCCAGGGAAAATTACCGGGAAGATAACCTGTTTTGCTTCGGGAGAATTTTTTTTACCACCGATTAATATAAATTATACTTGCATAGAATGTTCGGATAATACACCCAGATCAATAGCAACCAAACCGGTTCCGCTTAAAATTTCATCCATCGTGCCCTCAACCAGAGAAGTTAATCGCCTTCTTATTCCTCTGGATCCTATTTCTCCCAATTATCGTTTTGAGGAAATCAGAAAAGAAAAAGGGAAGATGCTGATTACTGCTTTGTTTACTCTGATTGTGTTTTTTATTTGTTTGGGCTACCTCATTGTCTCCGTTCAACGAGAACGGAAAAAGCGAGGAGAGTTAATTGACCGGAGCAAAGAAGAAATTCTAAAAGAAAAAATTCAAGTTTTACTTTCTACTACCCCTGCTATCCCTCACTGGAAATATATGAGCGAAGTAGGATCGTTGCTCCGCGAGTATTTGCTGGCTCGTTTACCAGAACCTATCCCGCAATCACAGGGAGGGACAGGAAAAATATTTATTGAAATTATTGGAAATCATCTGGATCCCAATTTGCGGGAAAGTTTGCTTAACCTTTTAGAGCTTATTGATAATGCAGTTGCGTTAGAAATAACCAATTATCCTGATTTGGAAAAATTTCGGAAAAATTTAAAAGAATTACTAAATATAAGTAGCTCTTAGTCGCAAAAATCTTTATGAGTATCCAATACCCCTGGGCTTTGACTTTAGTTTTTTTTATTCCCATAGTAATTTACATCCGGAAAAAATATATTGTCCGAATTGGATTCACCCAACTCCGTTTTTTTGATCAATCCCTGCAAGCAAAACCGCTGATGAAGTATTTCCCTGACATTTTTGCCACTATTTTTATGCTATTGGTGGTTTTTGCCATTGCTAACATTCAATATTCCAGCTATTGGCATAAAACTTACCTGGAAACGAAATGGATAATGCTGGTGCAGGATCTATCTGGTTCTATGCAACGGTTAAGCAGCGAAGGGGATCGAAGTACTTTAGGGGATGTTGCGCTGGAAGGAGCACGAGCTTTTATTGACTTGCGACAAAAAGATGATTTGATCGGAATTATTGCTTTTTCCAGCTTTGCCAAATTAGTTGCTCCTCCTACTTTTGATAAAGATATTTTGAAGAAAAAATTAACCTTGCTTAGCCGACGAGAAGATTCCTTTATTTTTCGGGAATTAACTGTAGGTGGAGCAACTAATGCTTCGTACGCTACCTGGCTAGCTCTATGTGTTTTTTTTATGCTTTTACCGGAAGAACACCAGCCTTCTTTGGAAGAAATTAATGACCTGAGGGATTCTTTAATGGGAAGAACAGTTCAGGAAATTACTGTTCCGCAAAAACTTAAAAATATAAACTTTGGTCAAGGAATGGCGATTGTTTTATTTACTGATGGAAGAATTGAAGTTAATATAAGTGATAGTGGTGGGGAGAAAGGGTTACTTAACTTTATCAATGTAATTAAATTGATAAAGGCTTTAGGGATAAAAATTTATTTTATTGTAGTTGGAGAAGAACTTAACCGGGAAATTCGCTTTGTCTTAGAAAATGAGGGAACAAAAACATCCGCAGGTGAAATATTTTATATGCCTTACATTTTTGACCGGGAGAAAATAATTGCAGTATATCAAAAAATTAACGAAATAGAAAGAAATCGATTATTGGAAAAAATCTCCAAACAAAAAAAAGGTACCCGTGAGCCCCTGGCATTGTCAGCATTAATTGTTTTAATAGGTTATTGGTTAATACAAATAAGTCCCCGATTTCGAAAGGTTTAAGTTATGGTAAAAATGAACCGTCAAGTAATCATTTTATCTTTCTTTTCCGGGTTATTTTTTCTTTTTACGGTTTATTTTTTTGTTCAATATTTTGAACAAAAAAATCGGGAAAAAACGCAGCACTATTTGCAAAAAGCAATCCAATCTGCCGACGCCATTACAGACCATCAAACTGCAGTATCAGCTTATCAAAGTATTCAGCCGATGATTCCAGAAGTTGAACTGCGGATATTACAGCGGCAGTGGTATATTGCCTTAGAAAAACTTAAACAAATAAACCTGATGATTGCAAACAGCGAATTACAGGAAGACCGATTGCGATTTATTCAGCAGCTCCGTGCTTATCTTGAAGAAATGGGTGATAGTTGTGATCGCATTTTGACCGATTATAATTCGTTGCCCGATAATATTATCTGGCGAATTCATAATCTAAAGGGAGCAATAAAATTATTGATGGCTTTTATTACTTTTCAGGAGGAACAAAATCCGAATAAAGCTCAGATTCTTATCCGGGATGCATTATCAGAATTTAAGGTTGCAATTGAAGTAGTAGATCGGATAAATATTTCTCCTTTGGCGAGGAATATCCCTCGCTGGAACTTTGAAATGCTTATCAGTCAGGAATATGTAAAAAAGCTGGAAGTAGCAAAAACCGATGTCGAAAAAGACCAGGCATTAAAAGAGAGTCTTGAAGCTCTAATCCCCGAAATAGGGGGGTATGCTCCGGGCGAACCAATCGAGACCAAAATTAAAAAATAGGCCGATGATAAAAATAGTGCTGGAAAATCCTAAGTCTCTTTGGTTACTTTTACTACTTCCAGGATTGGTCTATTACGCTATTATTTCTTTCCAGCGAGCAAATTTTTGGTTATACCAATTTGCCCGGAAAAATAAGAATATTTTTAACTATGCTACCTTCATTATTTGCTTGAGTTTTTCTCTGGTGAGTCTGGTTTTTGCCCTTGCTAATCCCAAAGCACAATATATTCGAACTGTTTTTAGCCGAAGCGGAATCAATATTGCAATCGGTATTGATGTTTCAAAATCGATGTTGGCAGAAGATGAGATGTTGCCCAAAGATGAAGAAAAAATATTCCCTATCCCCAATCGACTAAATCGAGCTCGGGCTTGTGCATTGAATATTTTAGGTAACTTGCGCGGAGAGCGGGTAGGGGTTTTTATGTTTGCCAGTCGGGGGGTAGAAGTTATTCCACTCACCGGAGATTATGGTTACTGTCGTTACCTTTTAAAACATATCAATGATGCCAGTATAACTCTTCCTGGAAGTGACTTAAAGGAGGCAATTTTGACTGGGCTGTCGATGTTAGAAGATGCTGCTCCCCGCCAGGTGCGCGTTATTATCATTATTTCTGATGGGGAAGATATCACCGACAATCCAGAAGGATTGCTGGAGGCAGCTAATTTATCCCGCTCCAAGGGTGTTCCAATTTATACGGTGGGTGTGGGAAAAGCCCGAAGTGTTTTTATCCCTATTCGCAATTATACCCGGGAAACCATTGTTGACTATTATCAAGACGAAGAGGGAAATTATCTAAAAACCCGGTTAGACCAGGATAAATTACAAACTATTGCTAATATGACCCGCGGTATTTATTACCGAGTTAATGAACCGCAGTGTGAAGAAAAAATAATATCCTCAATATTAGAACATTCACAAAAAGTAGAATATGTTAAGACCAAAGAAGCCGCCTGGTTTCATTTTTCTTTTATATTGCTTTTTATTAGTTGGGTTAGTTTTGGAATTGCTATTATTTTAAGTCAGAGGTAATTGGGGCGGGATAATTTTATTCTTGATTCGTTTCCAATTATGCAATAAAATTAGAATTTAGAAAATATTATTAACTAACAATAGAAAGGAATGGTGATATTATGACCGATAAAATTTATCGCGTTAATATGACCACACTTAAGGTATCAACGGAAGAGGTGCCCAGCCAATGGAAGATTTTGGGAGGAAGGGGGTTAACCTCAACCATTGTATCCCAGGAAGTAAAACCAACTTGCCATCCCTTAGGAAAGTATAATAAACTAATATTTGCTCCCGGTTTATTGGCTGCAACAAATTGTGCCAATTCCGGCAGATTATCCGCGGGAGCTAAAAGCCCCCTAACCGGAACAATCAAAGAAAGTAATTCAGGTGGAACCGCTGCCCACAGCCTTGCCCGATTGGGGATAAAGGCGTTAATTATTGAGGGATTGCCAGCAAAGGATACTTTTTACCGCCTTCATGTGGATAAAAATGGAGTTACTTTAAATGAAGAAAAGGAGCTGGTAGGTAAGGGCAACTATGAAGTGGTAAATATTCTTAGTGAACGTTTGGGCAAAAGAATTGGGGTAATTACTATCGGTCCGGTGGGGGAAATGCGCCTGCCAACTGCTAATATTTCGGTGCGCGAGCCTGGTGGTAATCTTCGCAGTATTGGCCGGGGTGGTTTAGGGGCAGTAATGGGAGCAAAAAAGATAAAATGTATTACTATTGATGATACCGGTAGTGAAGAAACTAACTATTATGATCAGGAAAAGTTTAAGGAAGCAGCCAAGGTTTTTGCCAAGGCATTAGTTGAACATCCGGTTACGGGAGAAGCCCTGAGAAATTATGGTACTGATGTGTTGATCAATATTTTGAACGAAGCAGGCGGACTTCCCACCAAAAACTTTCGCTCCGGTCAATTTGAGGGTCACGAAAAGATAAGCGGTGAGACCATGCATGATATTATTGTCAGGCGTGCCGGGAAACCAATCCATGCTTGTCATACTGGCTGTGTTATTCAGTGTTCCCAAGTATATAATGACCAAAATAACCAGTATTTGACCTCAGGTTTTGAATACGAGAGTATTTGGGCTTTCGGAGCTAACTGCTGCATTGATGACCTTGATATTATTGCCCAGGCCGACCATATTATGGATGATATTGGGATTGATTCAATTGAAACCGGAGTTGCGCTCGGGGTAGCAATGGAAGCAGGAGTTATACCGTTTGGTGATGGCCCAGCAGTGCTACGATTACTAAAAGAAATTGCCAGTGGAAGCCCCTTAGGTAGGCTTATTGCTTCAGGATCAGCTGCAGTAGGGCGAGCCTACGGTGTTACTCGGGTGCCAGTAGTAAAGGGCCAGGGTATTCCAGCCTATGACCCCCGCGTAGTAAAAGGAGTAGGAATTACTTATGTTACTTCTCCGATGGGGGCTGATCATACTGCTGGATATTCGGTCGCAACCAATATCCTTAAAGTTGGAGGGTTTGTTGATCCTCTAAAAAAAGAAGGGCAGATCCAACTTTCCCGCAATTTACAAATTGCTACTGCTTTTGTGGATACTACTGGGCTTTGTCTTTTTGTTGCATTCCCATTACTGGATAATCCCGCGGCACTTAATGCAGTTGTCGATATGATTAATGCGCGTTACGGGACCGGAATGACGGTTAATGATTTAACTGAGCTGGGAAAGAAGATCCTTAAAACTGAGCATGAGTTTAATCTGGCAGCTGGTTTTAACAATAAACATGACCGCTTACCGGAGTTTTTTGAAGAGCCTTGTCCTCCTCACAATGCAGTTTGGGATTTTACTGAGGAAGAGATCGATTCGTTCTGGAATTTTTAAACTGTAAATTAATAATTTTTGGTAACTTAATGATGATAAAAGTAAAATTATTTGCCTCATTTCGGTCAGGTAGATTTGCCGAAGCAGATTGGGAATATGTAGAAGGACTCACCTTAGAAGATGTTTTAAAAAAATTAAACATTGATAAAAAAGAAGTAGGAGTGCTTTTAGTTAATTCTCGCCACGCCGGAATTGATTATAAATTAAAGGAGGGAGACATTATTTCAATTTTTCCGGTTATTGGTGGCGGGTGATTAATCAACAGTTGAAAGGAGGTTAATTATGAAACGAATATCAAAAATTATGTTACTGTTAACAATAGTATTATTTTCTTGCTGGAGTTTTGGGTTTGCGGCTGCTGTATCTAAAGAAACTATTCGAATAATGTGCTGGGAGGGATATGCTGATCAGGCAGTAATTGATGCATTTAAAAGCTTGGTAAAAGAGAAATACAATATTGAAGTTGAAGTAAAAGCGAGCTATGCTGTGGGCCAGGATGATTTTTATAATGCCGCTAAAAAGGGCACTGCGGACTTAATCTCTCCTCCCGCCGATATGGCTAAGAGTATAAAGTTTAATTGTTTTCCCCAAGAAGGTTACTTGCTTTCCGAAATAAATCCGGACGACATCCCCAACTTAAAAAATCTCCTTCCCTTTTTCCAGGAAGATGCCTCTCTTATCCATAATGGGAAAAGGTACGGAGTCCCTTACAATTGTGGACCTTATGGTTTAGCTTATAATGCTGATGTAGTTAAAGTTGCTCCCACCAGCTGGAATATCTTTTGGGAACCTCAATACGCAGGAAAATATACTATTAATAACAACTTCCATAAAGTAAATATCTGGATCACTGCTCTGGCCTTGGGTTATCCCTATAGTCATCTTTTTGATATTGATAAGTTAGACCGCGAGAAGATTCAAGAAAAATTGAATGTTTTGGTAAAAAATGCCAAAAGTCTCTGGGATGGAGAGGCTAATCCGGATGAATTTCCTGAATTAGCTTTGGCAACCACCTGGGGATTTGCGGTGGTAAAAGCTAATCAACAGGGTGGCAACTGGAAATTAGCTACTCCAAAGGAAGGTGGAACTGCTTGGATTGATTACTGGTGCATTACTCAAGCGGCAAAAGGAATAACTAAAAAACTTTGTGAGGAGTGGATCAATTTGCAGCTTTCACCCCAATTTCAGGCGGCAGTGGTTAAACAACAAGGGGTTTCTCCGGTAGTGAATAATGTAGGTAACCTGGTAACTCCAGAGGAAAAAGCGTTATTCCATGTCGGTGATAATGATTATTTCAAAACAGTTGCGATCTGGCAAGTCCTTAGCGAAAAAACCGAAAAAGCTTTTGGGGAAATGTGGGAAATAGCAAAAGCGCAGCGCCAGTCCCAAAAATAAATGGATACAGTAATTGTTAACGGGAAAATTGTAACTCCGGGGGAAATATTAGAAGGTGTAGCAATAGGAATAAAAAGAGAAAAGATTTGTAGCCTGCAGCGAGAATCTATAACTCTTTCCGGGGAAAAAGTTATAGATGCAGGTGGTAACTATATTCTGCCTGGTATTATCGACTGTCATACCCATTTTGGTGCTTTTCTTCCTTATGAAGAGGATGTGTTAAGTGAGACCAAGGCAGCAGCGGTGGGTGGAATTACTACTGTTTTTCATGTAATCCTGGAGCAAGGATCAGTTGTTGAAAAACTTCCTTATTACATCCGAACTACTGAGCGATTAGCAACAGTGGATATGAGTTTTTGGGTGGCTTGCATGAACGAAACCCACCTGGAAGAAATTGGGGAATGCTTCCGACGGGGAATACGGGGATTTAAATTTTTTATGGCATACAAAGGAGATGAGATGAAAAAGGTAGGAATTTCTGGTATTGACCTTGCCTACCTTTTTCGGGGTATGGAAAAGATTAGAGAAGCTGAAGGAATTGCGGTGGTCCATGCTGAAAACTATGAACTTTTAAAATTATTTCGCGAGCGATATTATCATCGAAATGATTTTCAGGCATTTTGTCAATCCCGGCCTCCAATCTGTGAAGAAATCGATGCGGATAGCGCCTGCCGGATAGCAGAGGCAGTTGGTGTTCCGCTATATATTGTTCATGTGGGGGCGGGTAAGGTTATAGAGATTGCTAACAACTTTAGAAAAAAGGGAAACCAGGTCTATCTCGAAACTAGTCCCCGTTATCTGACAATTGATGCTGATGGAAGGAGAATTATCCAGCCCGAACTTGCCTTAACTACTCCTGCATATAAGCCCCAAGAAGACCTTAAACTCTTATGGGAGGGGATTAGGAAAAATGAAATAGATTGTATTGCTACTGATAGTAGTGCAAATATTTTAAAAGAAAAAATCGGAGATGGGAATATCTGGAAAATGCAGCTAAGCTGGCAGGAAATGCCTACCTTGCTGCCGATGATGTTAAGCGAGGGAGTCAACCAAAATCGCCTGAGCCTTAATCAACTGGTAAAAATCACCAGTTTTAATCCCGCAAAAATTTTTGGATTATATCCTCAAAAGGGGGTATTACAACCAGGTGCAGACGCAGATTTAGTGATTGTTGATTTACAAAAAAGGCAAAAAGTTACTGCTTCCCTTTTTCCTTCTGCGTGCGACTATACTCCCTATGAAGGCTGGGAGCTCACGGGCTGGCCAGTATTGACTATGGTAAGAGGTAAGATAGTTATGGAAAATGGGAAAGTAACAGATACCTCCGGCTGGGGGAAGGTAGCAGGAATAAAATAAAAAAATTAACGGGGACGACGAGGCTCGAACTCGCGACCTCCGGCGTGACAGGCCGGCGTTCTAACCAAACTGAACTACGCCCCCGATTTCTTTATTTCATAAAAATTGCACCCACTTAGATGCGATTTGATTACTAATATAACGGTATTTTAAAAAATTGCAAGCAAAAAATTTATTTGTCAGCCAAAAGCATTTCTTGTAAGCGAGAACCATCGATATTTTCTTCTTTCAGAAGTAAATTTGCCCCTTGATCGAGAACTCTTTTGTGTTGCTTTAAGATTTCTTTAGCTACTTCAAACTGGGCGTCAATAATCTTTTTTACTTCCTCATCAATAACTTGCGCTGTTTTTTCGCTATAATTTTTTTCTGTAGGTAGTCCTACTTCCAGATATTTAGGCTGACGTTCGTGTTCAAAATAAACCTGCCCTAACTCCTGACTCATTCCGTATTCTTTTACCATACTCCGGGCAATGTCAGTAGCTCGGGCTAAGTCATTATGAGCGCCGGTTGAGATATCATTAAATTGGATTACTTCGGCCGCCCTCCCCCCTAATAATACCGCGATTTTATTTAAGAGTTCGGTTCGGGTCATTAAAAACCGGTCTTCAGTAGGAACCTGAAGAGTATATCCCAGGGCCGCAACCCCCCGGGGTATGATCGATATTTTTTTCACCGGGTCAGTTCCTGGTAAAGAAAGAGCTACCAAAGCATGCCCTACTTCATGATAAGCCACGATTTCCCTTTCTTTTTGATTGATAAGGCGATTTTTTTTCTCCAAACCAGCCATAATCCGCTCCACTGCTTCTTGAAATTCTTCCATCCCTACTTTTTCTTTGTTATGCCTGACTGCAAGCAGAGCTGCTTCATTAACTAAATTAGCTAAATCCGCTCCCACAAATCCCGGCGTCATTGCCGCAATCGTGGCGACATCAACATCTTTATCTATAATAATATTTTTGAGATGGACGCGGAGAATTTCTTCTCTTCCTTTTTTATCCGGTCGGTCAACCAGTATGTGGCGATCAAATCGGCCTGGTCTTAAAAGGGCAGGGTCAAGGATTTCAGGCCGATTGGTTGCTGCCATCAAAATTACTCCTACCGTGGGGTCAAAACCATCCATTTCTACTAACAGCTGGTTTAAAGTTTGCTCTCGTTCATCATGTCCGCCGGTGAATCCTAATCCCCGGGCTTTTCCGAGAGCATCGAGTTCATCAATGAATATAATACACGGAGCTTTAGTTTTTGCCCGGGAAAAAAGGTCACGCACCCGGGCCGCTCCCATGCCCACAAAAAGTTCTACAAATTCTGAACCACTCATACTGAAAAAGGGTACCTTGCTTTCTCCCGCCACTGCTCGAGCCAAAAGAGTTTTTCCGGTCCCTGGCGGTCCTACCAGCAAAATCCCTTTAGGAAGCTTCCCTCCCAATTTCGTAAATTTTTCAGGTGACTTAAGGAATTCAATAACCTCTATTAGTTCTTCCTTGGCTTCATCTACTCCGGCAACATCATTGAAGGTAACTTTCACCTCATCTTCCATATAAACTTTGGCTTTTTTCCCTAAGGTGAGAAAACTACCCTGTTGAGCAGTTAAGCGTCGCATCATAAAATACCAAACTCCAAAAAAAAGGAAAAGAGGGATTAACCAGGAAGCTAAATTTTTTAAAAAATTGCTTTCAATTACCCCCTTAAATGTAACATTATGTTTTTCTAATAGTTCAGAGAGACTTTGATCAACTCGGACAGTGGTAAACATTTTTTCGGTTTCTCGGCCATCTTTGGTAATCACTTTCATTTTTCCCTCAATCCGATCGGATGAGACCGCTACCTCTATTATTTTACCTGATTCTAATGCCTTAATAAATTCACTATAAGGGATATGTTCCACTGCCAACATACTAACAATTACTTCGTGCAGAAGCAGGACAATCCAAATAGCAATTAATACATACCAAATCGAAAATTTATGGTGTTTTTCCATTCTTAGTTTTTTCCCCATAAGGATTTTGTCTATTGTTTAAAGTTATAATTTAATTTAAAATAATATAAAAAATCTCTGTTAATGTAAAGGAATAAACCCTAATCTATCGTGAATTACCCAAAAGTAGTTACGATGCTGTTTTTAATGTTACCTTGAATTTTGCCCGAAAACAAGTTCAGTCCAAAGTTTAGGACGGCATTATATTACTGTATTAGAGAATAAATATATGCCCGAGTCAGTAGAACAGATTAACGATAATGATTTTTTAAACCAACTCAATTTAAAGACTGCGATTATCGGACAAAAAATAATATTTTACCCGGAAATTGACTCGACTAATATTCAGGCAAAGGCAATTGCCAATCAGGGCACTGCAGAAGGAACCGTGATTATTGCTGATTATCAGACTCAGGGGCAAGGCCGGTTGAAGCGGAAGTGGATTTCACCTCCCGGAAAAAATCTTTTATTCAGTATAATTTTATCTCCCCCGATTTCAGTAGAAGAAGCTTTTTCGATGACTTTATTAACTTCACTTGCAGTATGTAAAAGTCTTATTCAACTTTTTGTTCTTAATGCCAAGATTAAGTGGCCTAATGATATTTATATTAACCAACGAAAAATTTGTGGAATTTTGACTGAAGCTTCTACGGTGCAAAAAAAATTGAACTGGATAGTAATAGGAGTTGGGCTTAATGTGAATGTTGATTTTTCGGGTAATCAGGAATTAAAAGAGATTGCCACCAGTATTAAGATGGAAACCGGAAATATCCAAAACCGGAAATTAATCTTTTGCCAGATACTGGAAGAAATGGATAGGCTTTACCAGAGCTTTCTTGCCGGCAATTTTAACTTGATTAAGGAAGAGTGGTTAAAATATTCCCTAATTTTAGGAAAAACCGTTCGGGTTTTTTCCAATAATTTTGAGGAGACCGGAGTTGCTGAGACCATTGATGAAACTGGGGCGCTTATTCTCCTTACCCCAGAAGGAGAGAGGAAAAAAATTATTGCGGGTGAGGTTTCGTTGAGAATCCCCGAAATGGAGTCATTTCTTTCAGAATAAAAAATGAAAATAATTTCTGCTGAATTTGTAAAGAGTGCTTTCAAACCCGAAGACTACCCTTCCAATTCTTATCCGGAAGTAGCCTTTGCCGGAAGATCAAATGTCGGGAAGTCTTCTTTGATCAACACCCTGGTTAATCGCAAGAATTTGGCGCGGATCAGTTCTACTCCGGGCCGAACTCAAGCAATAAATTTTTTTTGTTTAAATCACCGGATCTTTTTGGTAGACCTCCCCGGCTATGGATACGCTAAGGTTCCCGTAGAAATAAAACGCCAATGGAAACCCATGGTTGAAGCTTACTTAAAAAAACGGGGAAGGCTCAAATTAGTAGTAGTAATTATTGATGCCCGAAGAGAACCTTCCACCGACGATATCAATCTTATGGAATGGCTGAGATTTTATAAAATTCCCGTGCTGGTAGTATTAACTAAAATCGATAAAATTCCCCCCGCCCAGAGAATTCCATCCAAACTGAAGACCCAAAAAATACTCCACCTCGACGATCGCCAGATTGTTTTGTTTTCTGCAGTTACCGGAGAAGGTAAGGATGAGCTCTGGAAAAAAATCTTAGAAAACCTCTAATTCTTCTCCTTATGCCCGGACAATTTTTTCGTTACCTTCTTTTACTTCCCGGGTAGCATTACGGGTATCAATTATTAACGGAGCATGTTTTACAATCCACGCATAATCATAACAGGAATGAGCAGTAACAATAATAACGCAATCGACCTTTTGGAGGAGATCTTCACTAAGCTCTTCACACTTAAGATTAAAGCTCCCTTTTCGCACTGGAGGTATTTTTTCAAAAAATGGATCATGGTAAATCACGCGTGCCCCTTTTTCCTGGAGTAGTTTTATAATTTCTAAGGCGGGAGATTCGCGAAGGTCATCAATGTCCTTTTTATAAGCTACCCCCAAAATAAGCACCGTTGCGGTTGAAAGTGGCTTATTCCGTTTTAAATTTAGGGCGTCAATGGTTTTCTCCACCACATAAGCCGGCATCCGGGTGTTAATTTCTCCTGCCAATTCGATAAACCGCGTGGTAAGATTAAACTCTTTTACCTTCCATGAAAGATAAAAAGGGTCAATCGGGATGCAATGCCCACCAAGCCCTGGACCAGGATAAAAGGGATTGAATCCGAATGGTTTAGTAGAAGCAGCATCAATAACTTCCCAAATATCAATGCCCATCCGGTCGGCAATAATTTTCATTTCATTAACTAAAGCGATATTAACACTGCGGTAAATGTTTTCAAGAAGTTTGGCCATTTCCGCTACCCGAGCAGAAGAGACCGGAACTACTTTTTTAATTGCCGATTGATAAAGAATGGTTGCCATTTCAGTAGACTTTGGCCCTACACCTCCTACCACTTTAGGAATATCTACCGTCTTCCATTTTCTATTTCCTGGGTCTTCCCGTTCGGGAGAAAAAGCCAGAAAAAAGTCTCTCTCCACTTTTAGCCCCTCTGCCTCTAATCGGGGAAGGAGAAGTTCTTCAGTGGTTCCAGGGTAGGTAGTGCTTTCCAAAATAATCAACTGGTCTTTCCGTAAATTTTTGGCAATGGTCTCAGTAGTGTTAATTATATAGGTTAAGTCCGGCTCTTTCGTTTTCTTTAAAGGAGTGGGAACACAAATAAGGATACAATCAATTTCTTTTAGCCGGTTAAAATTAGCAGTAGCAATAAATAAATTTTTTTGGCGAAAAGGTAAAAATAATTCCGCCGGATATTGTCTAATATAGGTTTTTCCGTTATTAAGAGCATCTACCTTTTCTTTATCAATATCAAAACCTATTAAGCTGAAACCTGCTTCTAAAAAAGTCAGGGTCAAAGGAATCCCCACATATCCCATACCGATAACCCCAATTAAGGCCTCTCGTTTATGGATTTTTTCTTTTAGCATATTTTCCCCTTTCTTCGAAAAAATTGCCTTTTCCCCAAGCAATCGTTTTTCTTTTTTTTAATATTCATTATACTGTTTTTTTATTTTTAAACTACTTTAAAAGTCAAGTTATTCTTTCGTTTCCGGTTGATAATTATCGGATTTTCAATTATAATAAATTTAACTTTATCAGGTATCTCCTTTATGAAAGTAAAAAGGCAGAGAGAAACCGGCTTATTAGCGGATAAAAAGGATTTTTATGCCGGATGAACGGATAATCTTTGAAGGTATTTATCTTGTTGGTGGTATTAATATTTCTCATTACCAGGATGCTACTGTCTTTTTAATTGATTGCGGAAACGAATTGGTGTTGGTTGATTCGGGATGTGGCAATTCAGTTGAAGTTATAGAACAAAATATTAGCGAACTGGGCTTTGACCCTCAAAAAATTTCTACTTTGATTTTAACCCACTGCCATATTGACCACATTGGTGGTGCTCCTTACTTTAAAAACCGGTTTAATTGTCGTCTGGTTGCCCATGAACTTGATGCTGAGGCGATAAAAACTGGAGACCTTAATCTAACCGGAGCTTATTTTTACGGATTAAATTTCCCTCCAACTCCAATTGACCTTAAACTGGTCGGAGAAAAGGTAACTCTTACTTGTGGAAATCAAGAAATTCATTGCCTCCATACTCCCGGGCATACTCCGGGATCTATTGCTCCCTACCTCGATCGTAAAGGCAAAAGAATACTTTTTGGTCAGGACATCCATGGGCCATTTTTGAAAGAGTTTAAATCAGATTTAGGCCAATGGAAAACCTCGATGGAAAAGCTTCTCGCTCTTAAAGCGGATATTCTTTGTGAAGGGCACTTTGGAATTTTTCAACCCAAAGAAAAAGTAGAGAGTTACATCAAAAAATATCTTCAACAATATTTTGAGATTTGAATAATTATCAGAATTATATGAAGTAAAACTTTACTTAATACCCGAACCAGATAGGAATTTTTGAAAAATAAGGAGAGGCAGATGGATGGGAAAAATTTTTTTTATTTATCATTGCTGGTTTTTATCTTCTTTTTTTTCCCGTTTATCAATGGGAAAGCGGAAGAAGAAAAGATTCTCACTCTTACCCGGGCGGTTGATTTAGCTCTCCAAAAAAATCCTCTACTCAAATCAGCTGATTACTCAGTTGAGGTTGCAAAAGCCCAAGTAGGCAGTGCTCGTTCTGGGTTTTTGCCTCGTTTAGATTTTTATGAAGGTTTTAGCCGCACCAATAATCCAATGATGGCAGTAGGAAGCAAATTAAATCAGGAAATTTTTTCTGCCCAGGACTATGAATTGAATGAACTTAATCATCCCTCGCCGATAAGCAATTTTAATACTCAGTTAACGGTTATTCAGCCCATTTTTGATCAGGGTAAAACCTGGGTAGGAATAAAACAAGCCAAAATAGGTAAACAGGCTACTGAGCAAATGCGGGAGAGAATTAAACAAGAAATAATTTTTGGAGTTATCGAAGCCTATTTCCAAGCTTTTAGAGCAAAGGAGGAATTAAAGTTAGCTTCGGAAAGTGAAAAGATGGCCTCAGCCCATGTGCAACTGGCTGAAGATCTTTTCCGAACTGGTCAGGTAGTTAAATCGGATCTACTTTCCGCTCAGGTAAGACTGAGCGAAGTAAAAGAAATGGTTATCCAGGCAGAAAACAACCTTAAGATTGCTAAAGCTATGCTTAATAAAGTAATGGGGATGAGTCAAGAAGAAGATTTTGAAATTGAAGGAGAATTTTCCCCGGAGGAGAAAAAATTTGAACTTAATCGACTGATCGAAGAATCCCGCAAGAAACGGCCGGACTTTTTAGCTATGGATAGTCAGGTGAAAAATGGGATAGAAGGAGTACGTATGGCTAAAACTAACTTTTTTCCCTCTTTTCAATTTATCGGGCAATACGATTTAAATGACCGGAATGAGATCTGGGGAGAAGAAGGGGAAAGCTGGACGATTGCGGGAGTATTCCGGTTTAATATTTTCGATGGTTTTAACTCTAGTTACAAATTAAAAGAAGCGCGGGAAAGATTAAATCAGTTAAACAGTCAAAAAGAAGAGCTTAGTGAGAGGATTGAAGTTGAAGTGCGCCAGGCGTTTCACCAATTAGAAGAAGCAAGGGAAAGAGTTAAAGTAACTGGTCAGGCAATTGCTCAAGCTGAAGAAAGCTTGCGTATTATTAAGGATCGCTATCAAGTTGGATTAGCCCGAATGATAGAGGTATTGGACAGTGAGGTGGCGTTAACCCGGTCTAAACGGAACCATATTTACGCTTGGTGTGACTTACAAGTAGCAAGAGCCCGGCTTGATCTGGCACGGGGGACATTGCTTCCTCCCAGCAAACTTAATGAACAACAAGTTTCCGAAAACAAAGTAGAGCTCCATTAAGGGAGAAAAGATATGAGCAAGGTTAATTGGGTTTTTGGGATTATGCTTTTTCTGTTAAGCAGTTCAATTTTAAGTTGTAATCGGGAAGAACGATCATCAACTGGCCAAATTAGTTATTCAGTCAATCCCGACCAGCTTCAGAAAGTAATTCCAGTGGTAGCCGATGAATTTTATCGAGGGGTAGGCACAGTAAAATCGAAAAATACCGCTCAGCTCTCCAGTAAAATTATGGGATATATTTCTGAAATCAAAGTTAAAGAAGGAGATTTAGTTAATGCCGGTGATTTGTTAATCGTGCTTACCAGTAAGGAAACCGAAGCCCGATTAGAAGC